>Ga0224557_1000011_pt1 | contig 262280 bp, 224 predicted proteins | sample 714S31014metaG_FD_180677 | JGI IMG/M metagenome (GOLD analysis project Ga0224557, IMG submission 180677) | Peat soil microbial communities from Stordalen Mire, Sweden - 717 S3 10-14 | ecosystem: Environmental > Terrestrial > Soil > Wetlands > Peat | place: Sweden: Norrbotten County, Stordalen... | reverse complement strand
TCGGCGGTGCCGGTGCCGTGGTCGGGGGGGCGGTGGTCGGCGTGGTGGTGGTGCTCGACTGGCCGCCGTGGTCGCCGTGGTCGCCGTACAGGCATGACTTGCCACATGTCCAGCCGTTGTGCGACTGCCAGGAGACACCCACGGCTGATGCCTCGACGCGCCCGGGTGTCCCACCCGGACCGTCGCCGAGCCAGGCGATCGATCCCCCGAGTGTCAAGAGGGCAATGATAACTACCAGAAGCTTTGTCGTTGTCTGCACGTGCGCCTCCTTGTGCGGGGTTGCCGAGTGCTCGGCTGGCGCGCGGCCGTCCCCTTCGGAAGTCTTGATTGACACCCCGGGTCCGCCACGGCTGGGTTCGCTGAAAACGCTAACAACGCTCCGGGGCTATTTTGTGTACCCCCCACAGACTTTCCCGTGGCCTGGGAGAACCGCTGCCGAAAAGGGCGTGGCGCGCCTTGAATTCGGCTCACACCGACACCAAGGGTCGGCCCGGACAACCCAAGGGTGGGGTCCCCCAACATCTGGGGTGGTTCCGCCCCCGGCGTGTTCTTAGGCTCGTGCCATGGCAGCGCCAAAACGGGTGCGCGCCCGCTGATGCCGAAGAGAAAGGTCACGTACCGCCACTATGTCGCCGTCGTGGCTGTCGCAGGGTTGACGACGATGATCGTGTGGGCCTCCGGCGCCTTTAGCCGTGCCGCGCCGACTCCCTACAACAACCAGCAGCTGGCCCAACGACTCGCCGTGCCCGCGTACATCAATCCGGCGGACGACCCGGCGACGTGGCAGCAGCTGGTCGGCTCGGGGGCGGGCACGGTGGGGCTCGTGGTGGCCAACGTCGACAGCGGGCCTGGGTCCGCGGCGACCGCCGCGTGGTCCGGCGTGCTCCACAACGCCCACGCCGCGGGCATGAAGGTGCTCGGGTACGTCGACACCGGCTACCTCGGCAGCCCCAGCACGGCGGCTTCGGGCGGCCTGCCGACGCGGTCGGGGGACTCGAGCATGCAGGCGTGGCTCGGGCAGGCCGAGGCCGACGTCGACCTCTGGTACGAGTACTACGGCCCTGACCTCGACGGCATCTTCTTCGACGAGGCGCCGGACCAGTGCGGCACCACCCTGGCGCCGACCCTCTATGCAGACGGCTACGCGGCCCTCGACGCCTATGTGAAGCAGGCGCACCCCGGAGCGCTCACCGCACTCAACCCGGGCCAGGCGGTGCCGCGCTGCTTCGAGGACGCCGCGGACGTCCTCGTCACCTTCGAGGGCAGCTACGGCGACTACACCGCAGCGGCTTCGGCGGCGAACGGCGCCTACCAGCCCCTCACGTGGACGCCGGCGGACCCCCAGAAGATCTGGCACATCGTCTACGGCGTGACCGGCCAGGACCAGATGGAGCAGGTGATGGCACTGAGCAAGTCGCGCAACGCCGGCTACGTCTACGTCACCGACGACCTGCTGCCCAACCCCTACGACACCCTGCCGCCGGCCCCGTACTGGGCCGACGAGCAGGTGAAGAGCTACCCCTACGGCAATCCCGGTTAGCGCCGGGAGCGTCGCCTGTTCAGTCGTCCTCGCTCGCGGCCACCAGGTGCCCCTGTGACTGGAGGCTCGGTCCTAGCACGTCGTCGACGCCGAGCAGGCCGTCGTGGAGGACATCGTGCGCGAGGAGCACCTCTTCGGGCGTGCCGGGCTTCATCAGGGTGTCACCCTTGCGCTCGCTGCGTTCGAGCGCCTCGGAGAGGTCACGTCGCGAGTCCACGCCGAGCTTGCGGTAGGCCTTGGCCAGGTGGCCCTCGACCGTTTTCACGGTGACGAAGAGCTCGTCGGCGATCCGTTGGTTCGTCTTGCCCTCGGCAGCCAGGCGCACGACGCGCATCTCGGCCGGGGTGAGCGAGGCGATGCCGACCGTCCCGAGCCGCCGGGGTCGTGCACCTGCTGCTCGCAGCTGCGTACCGGCCTCCTCGACGAGGTGGCGGGCGCCGCACAGCGACGCCATGGTGGCGCCACGCCGCAGCACACCGCGTGCAGCTTCCTTGTCCTTCTTCTCGACCAGCGCCGTGCCGAGCTCGATGAGGGCGAGCGCCGCGTCGAGCCGGGCGGCGGAGGGCTCGAGCAACTCGACCGCCTCGCTCAGGAGCACGATGCGCTCCGTGAGGTCGACGGTCGACGCCGCCACGGCCCGCAGCCCGATGCCGATCGTGCGAACCGCCCCGAACTCGCGTGCCAGACGGAGGTGCTCGTCGGCGAGGCGATGGGCGTCGGCGTGGCGCCCGAGCGTGGCGAGCACCATGGCGGCGTCGGCACGCCAGGGCATGAGGGCGGGGTTCACAATGCCGAGCCCGAGGGCGTCCTCGCCCGCCTCGAGGAACTCCTCCAGACCGTCCTCGAGCTGTCCGGAGGCCACCATCAGCCGCCCTCGCTCGACGTGGACCGCCGCCCGGTAGATCGCCTCGTCGATCGCCTCGGGGCGCAGGGTGTTGATGAGGAGGGCCGCCTCGTCGACACGACCCTGGCCGAGTAGCACGTCGACCAGGCCGATGGTCGGCCGGGAGGATTCGCCACCGAGCTTGCTCCCGAGCTCGTACTGGATGCGGCACTCCTCTTCTGCGGCAGTGAGCGATCCTTGCCACAGGAGGGAGAGGGTGAGCAGTCGTGCGCAGTCGAGCTGGCTCTGCAAGTGGCCGATCTTGCGCGCTCGCAGCTCCACTCGGTGGAGCAGTTCGTCGACGTACTCGAAGCGGTCGGTGCACAGCAGCTCGTAGCAGGCGAGCGCCTGGACAGTCTCGACAACCGGGTCATCGCTAAGCAACTGGTCGGCGTCGAGCACGGCCTCCAGACTGGCCGCCAGCTCCTCGGCGGTGACGGTCGGCTCGCCGGCGACGTGGTTGATCTCGAGGAAGGTGCGGGCCATCTGCGGCATGGCCCGGCCGTTGTCGCCAGGCTGTGCCAGGAGGGTCCGCAGTCGCCGGACCCCTCGGCTGCGCTGCGCGGGGTGGCTCGAGGCCATGCTGAGGGCGAGCTCGAACTCGATCTGCAGGTCGCGCTCGACGGCGTCGAGGCGGCTGGTGACCCGCCGCACGGCCATCAGTGCCTCGGGGCGGACCTGGGGCATGTCCGCCAGCGCGTGGAGGAGTGCGACCGCCACCCGGATGACCTCGGCGTCGTTGGTGACCCCGAGCTCGATGGCCCGGGTGAAGTGCGAGAGCGCCGACGGCCGGCGCTGGGCGATCTCGGCCGCGGCCAGGTCGAGGCACAGGCTGCCGCGCTGCTCGGCCGGCGGGAACTCGGCCAACGCCCGGTGCAGACAGCGCAGCGCCAGGTCAACGTCACCCGCGCGCAGCGCCGTGCGCCCCGTGTGGCGCAGCCGTTCGGCGGTCACCACGTCCCCGGCCGGCTCGGTGGCGAGCAGATGCTGGGCGACGGTCGCCTCGTCGGCGCCGTGCTCGGCGAGCAGTTGTGCTGCTCGCGCGTGGAGCTGCGAGCGCCGGGCCGTCGGGATGTCGTGATAGATCGCCCAGCGGATGAGCGGCGAGCTGAAGCGCAGCGGCCGGCCGGGCCGGAGCAGCTCCATCTGGGAGGCAGCGTCCGCGGCACGTTCGGCGGCCAGGGCGTCGATCTTGGCCAGCAGTCGCGACACCGTCGGGTCCGAGATGTCGCCCAGCACCGAGCTCACCTGGAGGAGATCCGACGCGGCGACGGGCAGAAGCGCCAGGCGGCCCAGGACCATCTGGGTGATCTTGGGGACCGGCATCTCTTCGATGCGCCCCGCCATGTCGGCGGTCGGCCGCACCCGGTGGCGGAGCAGCGAGGGGAGTAGGGCGTTCAAGAACAGCGGCATGCCCCCGGTCGCGTCGTAGCAGGCTGCGACGAAGGTGGGGTCGGGCTCCTCACCGAAGTACTCGGTGATGATCGCCCGAACGCTCTCGGCCTGGAGCGCCTCGAGGGAGAACTGGCGGGTCCCGGGTTCCATGAGCAGCCAGTCGACCGGTCGCAGGCCGACCCCGGGGTGAAGCGGCCGTGTGGTGACGAGCAGCCAGATCTGCTGCTGTTCGAGGCGGTGCACGACGTACTGGAGGACGGCCAGCGTCTCGCGATCGGCGAGGTCGGCGTCGTCAACGGCAAGCAGCACCGGTCCGAGCTGTCGCAGAGCGATGACCAGGGCGTAGAACAGTGGGCTCACGTCCATCGGGGCGCGGTGGACGGCTTCGGGGCCGGTCACGAGGGCCTCGACCGCCTCGGCGCGTGCCACGATCTCCTCTGTCCCGCTGCGCAGCGCCGCCGCGGACTCGACGAACTTGCTCAAGATGGAGAAGGGTGTGCGCTTCTCGAACTCGCCCCCGCGTGCCCGCAGCACGAGGCCCCCCGAACGGCTGGCCACACCGCAGGCGGCGTTCAAGACCGCGCTGCGACCCGACCCCCACGGGCCCTCGATCGCAATGCACCGGCTCGGCACCTGGACCGTGCGGCTGAAGATCTCCTCGAATTCCCGTAGGAATTGACTGCGCTCGTGGAGCCAATACGAATCCGACCCTTGTGAGCGCCGTCGCTCCCCGGATGTTGGGGGCCCCTGGACGGCTGCCACTTTTCTCCTCTCTGGTTCACTGGCAGACCCCTGAAGCCGCCACCAAACTCCCTGCGTGGACCCCATGGTGCGCTCCAAAAACAAGGGCTGTCAAGCGCTCGTTTAGTTACAAAATAGATTGTTGATTACCGATTGCCAACTGGAGCGTCACCGCAGCGAAGCGGTCCACACTCGGTCCCCCATTTGTTCGAATTCTGTCGAACTACAGGCTGTTAGCCAAAGGGTACCGCCTGCCGCCGGAGCCTTATTCCAAGGGTTGCTGAAGTGCACGTCGCGCCTATTTCAAGGGTGCGCGGCCGGTCCCAGAGTGCCCTTCGGAGGCCGCTGCCGACAGGAGCAGATCCCAGCCCGTCGGGGTCAGCGCGTAGTTCGCCACGCTCCCCTCGGTGAAGTGGCGCCAGCTAGGTGGGTGCAGCAACGTGGCCAGCGACGCTGCCAGCACAGGGAGAGCAGCGAAGGGATCGCCGCGCCACGGGGTGAGCTCTTCACTGCTGGCTTCGTAGGGCCGGCGCCCACGCGCCGCATGGACGAGCTCGGCTGCAACTTGCCGGCGCGCCCCCCTTCCCTGGGCGGCGCCGAGCACCGCCAGGAGCAGTTGATGCGTCGCCACGCCCTCTCGCCCATCAGTGGCGTGCCTGGCGGGGCCCCCGGTGGCCACATCGACCAGCGCGCCGACCAGGTCCACTCCGGCCAGCCAGGCGTTGGCCGGCTCGACCAAGCGGGGGTTGATGTCGATGAACAGCGGCCCGTTCGCAGACACGATGACATCGGCCGAGAGGGCACCGTGCCACTCGATGTCGGAACCGAGCACCTCAAGCCACTCCCGCGCCTCGGGCAGCGCGATGCTCAGCTTGTGGCTGGCCCCGCCGCTCGGGCCCTCCTTGGTACGCGAGCAGGCGTGGAACGCCACGAGGCTCCCCCGGTCGAAGACGCACTGGCACATGGCGAGCGGGCCGTCCACTGCTGCCTGGACCAGGACGGGACCTCCGGCGGAGGTCGCGGCCCGGAGTGCGGCGATCGAGTCGACCCGAATCACGCCGCCCGAGGCGGTCCCGATGGGCGCTTTCACGAAGGCCGGGAAGGAGTCCCAACTTTCCGACCCGACCGAAGACCTGGGCTGGGGGATGCCCAGGCGGGTGAGCGTTGTGGAGGCGGACACCTTGTCTTGGACGGCGCAGAGGGCCTTGAAGTCTGGCACCGCGGTGGTGACACCGGCCGAGGCCAGACGCGACGGGGCCGCAGCCAGCACGGCGACCTGTTCCTGGGTCGGCACGAGCAGGTCGAAGCCACCTTCTGCGTAGGCAGCCAGCGCCGCGTCGAGCCAGATCAGGGGGTCGACACCGTAGGAAGGGACAGCACGCACCCGACAGACGTGGCGGGTGAAGCGGCAGAGGCAGAGCGGGTCCGGCGAAAGCACCTCGACAACGTGCCCGGCGAGAGCCAGGCGGGTTGCCGTCTGGCGGGCCGTGAGGCCCGATCCGTCGCTCAGGAGGACCTTCATAAGTATAGAGTCTATACTTATTCGTCATGGGACGTCCCCCCCGTATCGACCGCAGCTCGGTGCTCACCGCCGGCCTGGCCATCGCCGATGAGCGCGGCCTCGACGCACTCACCCTCCAGGCAGTGGCCGACCGGCTCGGCGTCACCCCGATGGCGCTCTACCGCCACGTCCCGGGCAAAGCCGCACTCCTCGACGGCATGGTCGAGCTCTTGCTCACCAATGCCTCCCTCCCTCCGGCAGAGCTGCCGTGGCACGAGCGGCTCGAACGACTCGCCACTGGGGTGCGCGCCACCGCACGTCGTCACCCCGAGGTCTTCTCGCTGTTGCTCCAGCGGCCGGCCACGACGACCGAGGCTCGTCGGTTGCCTGACCAGGTCCTCGCGGCACTCGTGGCCGCGGGCGTTCCTCCGGCGCGGGCCTCCCGCTGGGAACGGTTGCTGTCAACCGCCGTGCTCGGCTTCGCCGTGAGCGAAGTCGCCGGCCGCTTCGCTGGGCACACTTCCGCCGAACTCGACGGCGATTTCGAGGCTCTCCTCGGCATGCTGCGAACCGCCATCGAAGCGGAGGGCGCCTCAGGATGATGCGCCCTTGCGCGTGTCCAACTGCGCCGCATAGGGGATAAATCCTCTACCAATCCCCAGGGTCGTGCCGTTATGTTCGCTGGAAGCGATACCGCGTGGCAACCGCAGGAGTGGTGCAGCATGACCATCGCAGAGAGTCCGAACCGAGCAGCACCGGGTGACGCGCTCGACCGTGTCTTGGCGGATCCAGAGGTCCGCGCCGCCCTCGCGGTCATCGTGGCAAACGCCCCTCAGATGGCCCGCATCGTCGAGACCAGCACCGCGCTGCAGGCACTCGACCGAAGCCTCCCCACACGGCACGAGCAGTCGCTCTTGCCGGAGCGGCAATGGACGACGCAGGAATCCGCCCAGGTGTGGGACTACTCCGACGTCCTGTGGATCTTCGGCTACTGCGCCCACGCGTTCGAACGCCTGATGGATTCTGGACTGCTCAAGTCTGAGCTGCTCGGCACCCTCTCGCGGCTCGACGGCGCGGCCATGGGTGGGGCCTGAGCACGTCCTCGGGTTCGTCAGGCGCCTCGTGCCATGATGGCCCCATCTCGCACCGCGACGAACGGCAAGCCCCAGTAGCCCTCGCGACGATTCCGTTGGGCGGTGCCAATGCCCCTTTCGTCAACGTTCGTTCCCTCGCTTGCAGGATGGCGCGCTCTGCTCGGCATCGCTGGCATTCCGGCGCGCTGACGTGGAGTTCCACAGCACTCGCCTGCGCCGCCCTGACGCTGGCCATGGCCCCGGTCTCGGGTGCAGCAGTCTCGCAACCCCGCTCCGCAACGGGCTGTCCGACTGCCGCCGCCTCTCCCAGCAGCTCTCCGACGATCGCCATTGCATCCTTCAGCGACGGGAGCTGCGGCGGGTATTGGATCACGGCGGCCGACGGCGGCGTGTTCACGTTCGGTGACGCCCCGTTCTATGGCTCGATGGGTGGCAAGCCGCTCAACGCTCCGATCGTGGCGATGACGCCGACTCGCTCCGGTGCCGGCTACCTCGAGGTGGCCGCCGACGGCGGGGTGTTCGCGTTCGGTGACGCCCCGTTCTATGGCTCGATGGGTGCCAAGCCGCTCAACGCGCCCATTGTGGCCGTGGCGGCGACCCCTGACGGGGGCGGTTACTGGGAGGTGGCCGCCGACGGCGGCGTGTTCGCGTTCGGTGACGCCCCGTTCTACGGCTCGATGGGTGCCAAGCCGCTCAACGCGCCCATTGTGGCCGTGGCGGCGACCCCTGACGGGGGCGGTTACTGGGAGGTGGCCGCCGACGGCGGCGTGTTCGCGTTCGGTGACGCCCCGTTCTATGGCTCGATGGGTGCCAAGCCGCTCAATCGGCCCATTGTCGCCGCAGCGGCCACCGGCGGCGGCTACCTCGAGGTGGCATCCGACGGCGGCGTGTTCGCGTTCGGCGGGGCGCCCTACGACGGCTCCATGGGTGGGAAGCCACTCCACCGGCCGATCATCGGCGCCGCAGCGGTGGCAGGGGGCTACTACCTCCTCGGGTCCGACGGCGGCGTCTTCACCTTTGGCACCGCCCCCTTCTACGGGACCGCGCCCGGGCCGCCGCTCGCCGGCACGACCATCGTGCTCGACCCCGGCCACGACGGCGGCAACGGTGCTGATCCGGCCTACATCAACCAGCCGATCTGGAACGGCGTCGAAGAGGAGGCCTGTGACACCGTGGGTGCCGAGACGGCAGGGGGCTACCCCGAGAACCTCTTCAACTGGAACGTGGCGCAGTATCTGCGTGCCGACCTGGTCGCTCAGGGTGCTCGCGTGATCCTCACCCGGGACTCGAACACGGGGGTCGGGCCCTGTGTGAATGAGCGGGCGGCGATCGGCAACGAGGCTGAAGCGGACGCCGCGGTCTCCATCCACGCCGACGGGGGCCCGGTCTCGGGCCGCGGGTTCGCCGTGCTCACCCCGGTCGCCGACGGCATCAATAACGCCGTGGTGCCGGCCTCTGACCAGCTGGGCACCGCGCTGCGCGATGCCTTTGTGGCCAGGACCGGGATGCCGACCAGTACCTACGACGGTGTCGACGGCCTCCAGCCGAGGAGCGACCTCGGAGGGCTGAATCTCACCACGGTGCCCAAGGTCCTGATCGAATGCGCCAACATGGCCAACGCCACCGACGCGTCACTGCTCGTCCAGCCCGCCTGGCAGCAGCAGGCCGCAGCGGCGATCGCCGCCGGCCTCTCCTCCTACCTCGGCGGCTGAGCGGGCGCCTCGAGCGCCGACCGCCGGTGCCCGCAGGCCACGCCTCCTCGCCGGCCGAGCGACGCGCACTCAGTCGACGCCGGCGTCGATCAGCCCTGAGACCGCCTCGATGAGCGCCAGGTGGGTGAAGGCCTGGGGGAAGTTACCGAGGTGTTCCCCGCTCTTGGCGTCGATCTCCTCTGCGTAGAGCTTGAGCGGGCCGGCCAGGGCCAGCAGCTTCGAGCAGAGGTCCTTCGCCCGGTCGAGCTCGCCGATCATGGTGAGAGCGGTCACGAGCCAGAACGAGCAGATGGTGAAGGTGCCCTCCTCCCCGGAGAAGCCCGTGTCGGTGGCGTCGACCCGGTAGCGCAGCACCAGGCCGTCCTGTGTCAGGTCGTCGGCGATGGCGAGCACGGTGGAGCGCACTCTCGGGTCGTCGGGGGGGAGGAAGCCCATGATCGGGATGAGGAGCAACGAGGCGTCGAGCTCGTCGTTGTTGTAATGCTGGCGGAATCGCCCAGCCTCGTCGACACCGTGCTCGAGCACGTCGGCCCTCATCTCGTCGGCGGCCTTCTGCCAGGCGTCGGCACGCTCGTCATTGCGCTCGCGTGCGAGCTGCGCGCCCCGGTCGGCGGCGACCCAGCACATGACCTTGGACGCGGTGAAGTGCTCGGGGTCGCCCCGGATCTCCCAGATCCCCTGGTCGGGCTCGTCGCTGTGCGCGATGGCCGCCTCGACGAAGCCCGCCGCACCTTCCCATGTGTTGTGGGCGATGCGGGCCGCCGCGCCATGCCGCAGGTGGGTGTCGATCGCGTCGAGGAGCATCCCCCAGACGTCGTTCTGGTGCTGGTTCCATGCGCCGTTGCCCACCCGCACCGGACGGGAGTTCCGCCAACCGCTCAGGTGGTCGAGCGTGCGCTCGGTCAGGTCCCGCTCGCCGCCGATCCCGTACATGATCTGGAGCTCGAAGGCCTTGTCGGTGGCACCGTCGGCCACCGCTCCGAGGACGAAGGCGAAGAACTCGAATGCCTCCCAGGCGAACCCGAGCCGGTAGAGCGAGCGCAACATGAAGCCCGTGTCGCGGATCCAGGTGAAGCGGTAGTCCCAGTTCCGGGCGCCACCGGGCGTCTCGGGCAGCGAGGTGGTCGACGCCGCCATGATCGCCCCGGTGGGCGCGTAGCTGAGGCCCTTCAAGGTGAGTGCGCTCCGCTCGAGATACGTGCGCCAGCGGTGGTCCGGGAACGTGCCGCCGCTCAGCCACCCGCGCCAGTAGCGCACCGTGGTGTCGATGTCGGCTGCCACCTCTTCGGGTGTCTCGGGCCACGACGGCCCCCAGGTGAGCGCGATGAACGCGCTCTCCCCCTCCGTCAAAGTGGTGCGGCCGTAGCCGCTCGCCCCCATGGTGGCGAGGCGCAGGGTGGACGAGAGATGCAGGGGCGGCCCCGCAGCGCAGGTGATGCTCATCTGGTGGTAACTGTCCCCGTCGTAGGCCCAGTCGCCCGGCGTCAGCCCGTACTCGAAGAGCGGTTGGCAGTTGGCCACGACATCGACGGACCCGTCGATGCAGCGCGCCACTCGCAACAGGGTCCCGGTGGCGGCCACGTCGCCGGGTGCGCGCAGATAGTCCTCGCGTCGGTGGCCCTCTTCGACCGGGCGTACGACCAACAGGTCCTCCACGATGAGCCATCCGGTGGGCGCATGCCAGGTCGTCTCGAGCACCATCGTGCCGGGTAGGTAGCGACGCTGGTGGGGCACTTCGGTGTTGACGGGCCCCAGGCGGAAGTACCCCGCCGACCGGTCCAAGATGGCGCCGAAGATGCTCGGCGAGTCGGGCCGCGGCAGGCAGAGCCACTCGACGGAGCCGTCGGGTGCGATAAGACAGCTGTTCTCGCAGTCTGAGAGGAAGGCGTAGTCGGCGATCGCCGGAAACATGTTCATGGCGCAGCTCCTCAGATCTGGCTGGAATGCGTTGCCCGATGAAGGCAGCGCACGCTCATTGGTGGTCTGCGGCCCCGCGTGGTGGACTCGTGCCGCTTCCGGGCTCTTGCGCCGCGCGTTCACGTTCGATGGATTCGCGGTTGGTGTGGCCGGGCCAGGGGTGCTCCAGCGCCCAGTCCTCCTCGGCGGCGCTGACCGGTCCGCCCGGCGGCGGCTCGACCACCCCCGAGGCGATGTCCGCCGCCACCCCCTCTTCGAACCGCACCTCGGTCCGGTCGATCTCGGCGTCGAGCACCTCGGCGCGCTGGCGGCTCCGGCGGAAGGGGTTCCAGCGCCCCCGGTCATCGCTGGCCGCGGCCACCGCCTTCGACTCGTCCTGCTCGGACAGCTGCGCGTCGGCGCTGAACACGCCCTCTTCTCGTGCCCGCCACGCCGCGTCCTCCACCGGCAGCGGGTCCGCTCCCCCCGCTGGTTCGCTCTCGCCGCTCACCGTGCATCCCCCTCGTGGACGCGTGCCCGCCGCTGCACGGCGCCAAGTATCACCCGGCGCGCATCGCTCCACAAGGCGTTCTTCGTTCCACCAGCGTCAGAGCCCGAGGATGAGGCGAGAGAGGCGGTCACGCACCGACGTCACGCTCAGGGGCTCGAGCACGGCGATGGCGTGGGCGTCGGGACCGACGAGGTAGCGGGCCCGCGGGTGCGAGGACGTGAGGGCGTTGGCGATGACCTTGGCCACCTGCTCGGGTGAGCGCATGATCGGCTCGAAGCCGCGGGTGAAGCCGGTCAGCCGACCGTAGGCGCCTGCGTAGCGCGATCCCGCCCGGGCGCTCACCTCGCCTTGGAACTCGTCCCAGATACCGGTGCGGATCCCGCCCGGTTGGATGAGCACCACCTTGATGCCGTCGGCCGCCACCTCGGCGCGCAGTGCGTCCGACACGCCCTCGATCGCGTGCTTGGAGGCCTGGTACCAACCGGTCAGCGGCGTCGTGGTGAAGCCGTAGATGGACGAGACGTTGACGATCCGCCCGCTGCCAGCGCGGCGCATGTGGGGGATGGCGAGGCGGGCCAGGCGGATCGGCGCTGCGACCATCGTCTCCAAGATGACCGCCACCTCGTCGTCACCCACGTCTTCGACCGCGCCGCTCGCCGAGAAGCCCGCATTGTTCACGATGCCCCACGGCTCGTAGCGCTCGATCAGCTCGGCGCAGCCGACACGGTCGGTCACGTCCAAGATCGCGGTCTCGACGCCAACACCTGCCTCGGCGGCCGCTTCCTTCACCAGGTCCGCCTTGGCGGCCGAGCGCACGGTGGCGACCGAATGCATGTCTCGGCGGGCCACCTCGAGCGCGGTGGCGAGTCCGATACCCGAGTTGGCCCCGGTGGTGATCACAATTCGCGCGGTGCTCATAGTCGCCTCCGGCCACGACACTACCGAGCACGCTGCCGGCTCACCTGGGCCGGCCACGAGACAACGCGACCGCGAACTGCCAAGATCGCAGCGACGTCGGACCGAGACCAGGAGAGACCCATGACCCTTCACGAGCGCGACACGGTGCGCGACGAACTGCTCGACACCTGCTTCGCAGGCCAGGACGTACGAAAGTCCCTGCCGAAGTACAAATTCCCGAAGGACCAGATGCGCGCCGAGGACGCCTACCAGGTGGTGTCCGACGAGATCGCGCTCGACGGCATCGACCGCCAGAACCTCGCCACCTTCTGCCAGACGTGGGAGGAACCCGAGTCCCTCAAGCTCATGGCGCTGTCGGTCAACAAGAACCTGATCGACAAGGACGAGTACCCCCACACTGCCGAGCTCGAGCGGCGTTGTGTGCACATGCTCGCCGATCTCTGGCACGCCCCGGACGCCGCCAACTCGGTCGGCTGCTCGGCCATCGGCTCATCGGAGGCCTGCATGCTCGGCGGCATGGCGGCGAAGTGGCGCTGGCGCCAGAAGCGAGAGGCCGAAGGCAAGCCGACCGACCGGCCCAACATGGTCTGCGGGCCCGTGCAGGTGGTCTGGCACAAGTTCGCCAAGTACTGGGACATCGAGATGCGCGAGGTGCCGATGTCCGAGGGGCACTACTGCATGACGGCCGAGGACATGCTCGAGCGCGTCGACGAGAACACCATCCTGGTCGTGCCGACCTTCGGGGTGACCTACACGGGCGCCTACGAGCCGGTGCTCGAGCTGTCGCAGGCGCTCGACCAGCTGGAAGAGGACACGGGCATCGACGTGGGGATCCATGTCGACGGCGCGAGTGGTGCCTTCCTCGCCCCCTTCTGCGCCCCGCACATCGAGTGGGACTTCCGCGTGCCGCGGGTCAAGTCCATCAGCACCTCGGGCCACAAGTTCGGGCTCGCCCCTCTTGGGGTGGGCTGGGTCATCTGGCGCGACGCCGAGTATCTGCCCGACGACCTCATCTTCCATGTCACCTATCTCGGCGGCGACATGCCGGTCTTCCAGATCAACTTCTCCCGGCCCGCCGGCCAGATCGTCGCCCAGTACTACAACTTCGTGCGCCTCGGCTTCGACGGCTACCGCGCTGTCCACGAAGCCTCCTATGAGACGGCCATGTACCTTGCCGGGGAGATCGTCAAGCTCGGTCCCTTCGAGCTGCTCTGCACCGGTGACCCGCGCACCGGCATCCCGGCGGTGGCCTGGCGGATCAGGAAGGGCGAGGAGCCCGGCTACACCCTCTACGACATCGGCGACCGGCTGCGCTGCACCGGGTGGCAGGTTCCGGCCTACCCCCTCACCGGCTCGGTGTCGGACATCTCGATCCAGCGGGTGCTGGTGCGCCAGGGGGTGAGCCGCGACCTCGCCTCGCTGTTGCTCGACGACATCACCTCGGCCATCGAGCACTTCGACCGCCACCCGGTCACCGTGTCCATGACCAAGGAGGAGTCGGGCGGCTACAGCCACCTCTAGGCCTGCGCGGCTCAGGGGTGCTCGGCGACCCAGGCCTCGATGGCTGCGGCCTCTCCGGCCACGTGCCGCTCGAGTCCGCCCACGATGGCGCGCTCCACGTTGCGGCCGACGATCGGGAAGTTGACCTTCAGCTCGCCCTCGGCGATCTGCTGGGTGCCCGCCGGCGCCTCGAGGAAGAGGTGGGTGCCCGAGCACGTGAGCAGGTCGGTGTAGTGGTCAGGGACCATGGTGAAGCTGGCGTGGTGCTCGGCGAGGTCGAACGACGTGTGGATGACCCATGTCAGCTTGTCGGGGTCGAGCACCGCTTGCACCGCCGGTGACATCGCGCCGGTGAAGGCGTAGCGGACCGAGACCGAGACCACGCCGTCGGACTCGGTGCGCTCGAGCACCTCAGGGGTGCCGAGGTTCGGCATGCCCGAGAGCGCGGCGTAGTAGGCGGAGTCGACGAGAGTGCGCTCCACCGCGTCGCGCGGTGCCCCAATGGGCTGGTCGATCTCGAAGTGCACCGCTCAGGCCCCGGGGGCCGGCGCGGGCCTGGTCGGAGGGAGGCCGAGCTTGCGGTGGTCCCAGCTCACCGTGCGCTCCACCTCCAGGCGGACCACCACCCGCTTGTGCAGCATCGTCTCGACGAAGGGCGCCAGCTCGTCGTTGTACTCGCCGTAGTAGCGGCTGAACACGTCGACGCCGAGCGGCCACATGCGCTCGGGGTCCTCGATGATCTCGGCCGTCCCGACGAGTTCGACGCCGCGCAGCTCCTCGTAGTACTCGCCGGCCTCGAACAGGCAGGTCATCTTCGGGTTGCGGCGCAGGTTCACGACCTTTTGGGCCTTGGCCTTGGACTCGAGGGCGATCGAGCCCTCCAAGAACCCGTACCACATGGCCACCGCGTGGATGGAGCCGTCGTGGTTGATCGTGCACATGGACATGGGGCGACGCTCGTGGAGGAAGGCGTCGATCTCTTCGGGGGTCATCTTGATCAGGCCCCGCTGCTTCACGCCATGACCCATCGCCTCGTTCGGTGCGTGCATCAGCCCCCCGTGCCTTCGTCCCCTGCGATCGGGACGAGCGTACCCGGGGCGGGCCGGCGAGGCGGCGGGCATGCGCCAAGAGTTCATCTGAGGATCACCTCGGTGTTGCGCGCACTTCGCGACCCGTTCACCTCGCTTTTCTACATTCGTCGGTGATGGACGCCACTCGCTGGGCCCAGAGCAGCAGAGCAGGGACCGGGCGCGGGCTGACCGACCGCCGACGGCCGGAGGCCCACCAGGTCGTCCCCTTCGCGCGGGTGTCCCGACGCCCGGCGCTCGAGGCGACGACGGAGGGACCGCCCCCCCTCCCCCCGTCGTCGCCTCCACCACTCGGCTCCCCTGAGCGAGCCTCGGTCCCCGCCCCATCTGACGACGCGGCCTGATGCGTCCGCACGGCTCGAGCCCGTGCCGTCCCGGCGCAGGTCGATGACGACGCTGACCGACCGCCCCGACACCGGACGCTCCGACGGCCCGAGCGGTTCCGCCCACGACAGCCGGCCGCTGGTGCTCGTCGTCGACGACGAGGAGTCGTACCGCCAGGCGCTCGCCTCGGGGCTCTCGAGGGAGGGCTTCGCCGTCGAGGTGGCCGGGGACGGCCACGAGGCCCTCCGCCTGTTCCACCGAGTCCATCCCGACCTCGTGCTGCTCGACGTGATGCTGCCCGACCAGTCGGGCATCGAGCTGTGCCAGCGAATGCGGGCGCTCGCCCCGGTGCCGATCATCATGGTGACCGCCCGGGACTCCGAGGTCGACGTCGTCTTGGGGCTCGAGCTCGGCGCCTCCGATTACGTGGCGAAGCCCTTCCGGCTCCGCGAGCTGGTTGCGCGCATGCGCGCCGTGCTCCGCCGGGGGGCGGCGACCCCCGCCCCGCTCGACCAAGTCCTCCAGGTCGGGCCCATCCGGCTCGACACCGGGCGCCGGGAGGTGACCGTGGCCGACACCTTCGTCGACCTCTCCCGCAAGGAGTTCGACCTGCTCGCGCTGCTCATGTCCCATGCCGGCCAGGTGGTCACCCGAGAGTGGTGCATCGACCGGCTCTGGTGGGACCAAGACCTCTCCGACACCCGGACCCTCGACACCCACGTGAAGCGCCTGCGGCGCAAGATCGAGGTCGATCCGGCCAATCCGCGTCATCTGGTGACCGTGCGCGGCGTGGGCTTCCGGTTCGAACCCTGAGGGTCGGATCGGGCGCCCAGGCGGCCCACGGCACCGCTCGATACGCTGGAACCATGCAGATTGGCGACGTCATCGAGGATTTCGAGCTTCCCGACGAGAATGGGGACTACCGCCGCCTGTCGGACTTCCTGGCCGAGGGGCCGGTTGTCCTGTTCTTCTACCCCCAGGCCATGACTTATGGCTGCACCCGGGAGAGCTGCCACTTCCGCGACTTGGCGACCGAGTTCAAAGAGGTCGGTGCGTCGCGTGTGGGTATCAGCGCCGACAAGGTCGACAAGCAGAAGGAGTTCTCCGAGAAGCACGCATTCGACTTCCCCTTGCTGTCGGACTCGAAGGGCGTCGTCGCCGAGGCCTTCGGGGTGCGCCGGGCGCGACTCCTCGGCAACAAGCGGACCACCTTCGTCATCGGCACCGACGCCACGCTGCTCGGCGAGTTCCACTCCGAGGTGAACTTCTCCTCGCACGCCGACAAGGCACTGGCACTCCTGCGCCAGCGCGCCAGTGCCGCCTGAGCGGGCCCCCGACGTCGAGGCGAATGACCGGGCACTGCGCTCCACCGGTCGCTCGAGCCTGCGGCGAAAGCGCGAACGGGGCTCCTTTGACCGCACGACCGCCGAGGAGATCCTCGACGAGGGCATCGTCTGCCACGTCGGCTTCAGTGATGGCGGCAACACCTTCGTCGTGCCCATGGCCTACGCCCGGATCGACGACACGCTCTATCTGCACGGGGCGTCGGCCAACCGCACGCTGCGTGCCGTCGCCGCCGGGGCGCAGATCTGCGCAGCGGTCACGCTCCTCGACGCGCTGGTGCTGGCCCGCTCCGCGTTCCACCACTCGGTGAACTACCGCTCGGTCACCCTGTTCGGTACCGGGCGCAGGGTGACGGACCCCGCAGAAGGGCTCGCCGCGTCAGTCGCGCTCTTGGAGCACATCGCGCCCGGCCGGAGCCGCGACGCCCGGCTCCCCACGCCGGCCGAGCTCGTGGCCACCCTCATCGTTGCCGTCCGCATCGACGAGGGGTCCGTCAAGATCCGCACCGGCGACCCGATCGACGACGCCGAGGACCTCGACCTCGGCATCTGGGCCGGGATCATCCCACTCGAGACCGTGGCCGGGCGGGGGCAACCCGCTGCCGACCTCGATGGGTCGGTCACCCTCCCGCCCTACGCCGAGCGCCCGCAACGACGGCGGTGACCACCGTCGCGGTGACCGGTGCCGCCTCGGGCATCGGTGCAGCCTGCGCCGAGCGACTCGCTGCTGGAGGACACGACGTGATCGGGGTGGACCTCGCCGGCTCCGACGTCGAAGCCGATCTCGGCACCACCGAAGGCAGGGCGGCCGCCGTGCGCGCCGTCATCGAGCGCGGCGGTGGGGTACTCGACGGGCTCGTCACCTGCGCCGGGCTCGGCCCGACGTCCACGCGGCCGGGGTCGTCCCTCGTCTCGGTCAACTACTTCGGTACCGTGGTGGTGCTCGAGGGCCTCCGACCCGCACTGGCGCGCAGCGCGAGTGGCAGCGCGGTGGCCATCGGCTCGAACTCGGCCACCATCCAGCCCGGCGTGGCCCTCGGCGTAACGCAGGCGTGCCTGGCCGACGAGGAGCTCACCGCTCGGCGCCTGGCCGACGAGGCGGGTGCGGTGGCAACGTACCCGGCCACCAAGCTCGCCATCGCCCACTACGTGCGCAGCCGGGCGACGGGGGCTGACTGGGCGGGGGCGGGGCTGCGGCTCAACGCCATCGCCCCGGGCATGGTCGCGACCCCGCTCGTCGACGAGGGCCGCGCCGACCCCGAGCTCGGTCCGCTCTTGGACGCCCTGCCCATCCCGCTCGGCCGACCAGGGCAGCCGGTCGAGATCGCCGCCCTCGTGGCTCTCCTGCTCTCGGGCGAGGGGGGCTTCTTCTGCGGGTCGGTCCTCTACGTCGACGGTGGCACCGACGCCCTGCTGCGCACCACCGACTGGCCCGCGCCCTTCGTCCTGGCGCCTCGCTCCGGCGGGCGGCCGGGCACGGCCTGAACAGCGCCCGAGAGGGCCCGGCGCACCGGGCCAATACACTCGACGAGTGATCCACGGGGAGCCCGAGATGACGGTGCCCACAACGGTGCGAGCCCGGAAGGTGCGGGTGCGATGAACCTGGCCTCCGCGGTGTGGATTGCCGACATCGGCCGCAGCTTGCGTGCCGCCTTCTTCATGTTCTGGGTGACCCTTTGGCCACTCATCCTCGGCTTCGGCCTCTCGGGAGCGGTGCAGGCCTTCATCAGCCGCGACGCCATGCAGCGCCGCCTCGGCGACCACCGTCCGCCGGCGGTGACCCGCGCGTCGGTCTACGGCATGGTGTCCTCGTCGTGCTCCTACGCCGCCTCAGCCCTCTCCAAGTCCCTTTTCGTGAAGGGCGCGGACTTCATTGCGGCCAACGTGTTCATGTTTGCCTCCACCAACCTGGTCATCGAGCTCGGCATCGTCCTTGCCGTCCTCATGGGCTGGCAGTTCGCCGCCAGCGAGTTCGTCGGCGGGATCATCATGATCGTGCTGCTGGTGGCTGTGGGCAGCCTCTACCTGCGCGGGCGCCTGGTGGTCCAGGCCCGCCAGCGCCTGGAGGAAGAGGAATCCCACGTGCACCCGAGCGAGGATGCCGCCCTCGAGCGCGAACCATGGCGCCAACGCCTGCGTTCCAAGTCCGGGTGGGCCGACGCGTCGGCGTACACAATGTCGGACCTCACCATGATCCGAAAGGAGCTGGTAATCGGCTACGTCGTCGCCGGATTCCTGGCCACACTGGTGCCGACCAGCGTGTGGAATGCCGTGTTCCTCCACGGCCATGGCTTCTGGACGAGCCTCGAGAACGTGGTCGTCGGGCCCTTCATCGCCATCATCAGCTTCGTGTGCTCGGTGGGCAACGTGCCGCTTGCCGCCGCACTGTGGCACGGCGGCATCTCGTTCGGGGGCGTGATCTCGTTCATCTTCGCCGACCTCATCGCCTTCCCCCTGCTCCTGATCTACCGCCGCTTCTACGGGACCCGGCTCGCGCTGCGCATGCTGGCGGTGTTCTGGGCCGTCATGTCGACCGCCGGGCTCATCACCGAGGGCATCTTCCGGGCGGCCGGCCTCGTGCCGACGACGAGGCCGGCGACGGTCGTTCCGGCACACTTCTCCTTCGACTACACGACCTGGCTCAACATCGTGTTCCTCGTGCTGTTCGCCGTCTTGTACTGGACCTATCGCAACCGGGCGCGCTTCGGTGCGGGCCAGGGCTATGCCAACGACCCGGTGTGCGGGATGCAGGTCGAAGTCCTCCATGCGCCCGCCACGGTGGTCCGAGACGGCACCACCACCTACTTCTGCTCGGACCACTGCGCGACCCGCTTCCGTGCCGACCCGGGCAGGTTCGAGCGTGGTCGGGCCGGTGCCCCGGCGGCGCCCGCCGTCGAGCCCGGCGCCTCGGCCCAGCGCATCGAGCTCGGCCGTGAACCCTGAGCGACGTGGTGCCTGGGGGGAGGTAGTAGCCGTTGAAGGGGGCGTCGGCGAGCGCCGGGACGTCGGCGAGCGAGGGCCCTCGTGGCCGGCGCCCGGGGCCTGGCGGGTGGCGCTTCTGTTGAAGCCGTACGCGAGCGACTCGTTCTCCGCTTCGGGATTGACCCACGCCGCGACGATGGGCACGCCGTGCCAAAGATTCCGCGTCGGCGACCAAGGCGACGATGCCCTCCGCGTGGAGGAGCCCGGCGAGCTCCGCCTCCGGTCTCGGCGAGCTGTGCGCGGGCCCCTCGGCCACCGCCTTCCCGGCCAGCAACCGGTCGGTGTGTTGCGTCCCCACGCGCGGGTGGGCTCTTTGCGAGCCGTCGCCGTGGTCGGCCGGGGACTCCGTAGGGTGGCGGGATGCCCGGCCGCATCATGGTGGACATCGCGCCACTGCGCGAGAGCCGGGCCTTCCGCCTCTTGTTCCTCGCCGGGCTCATCACCACCCTCGGGAGTCAGCTCACCGTGGTGGCGGTGCCGTTCCAGGTGTACGACCTCACCCGGTCCTCGTTCCAAGTCGGCCTGGTCAGCCTGGCCCAGCTCGTGCCCCTCATCGTCGGCTCGCTCATCGGTGGCTCGGTCGGCGACGCAGTCGACCGGCGCAAGATCTTGGCCTTCACGGGCATCCTGCTCGGCTTCACCAGTGCAGCCCTGGCCCTCAACTCGCTGGGCGGGCACCCCCTGCTCTGGGTGCTCTACGTGGTGCCGGCCCTGGCGGCCGGGCTCAACGGCTTCTCGGGGCCGGCGCGCATCGCCGCCATCCCGCTGCTGCTCCCCGCCCGGCACCTCGTCGCCGCGTACTCGTTCTCCCAGATGGTCTTCCAGGTCGGCGCCGTGGTCGGCCCGGCGGTCGCGGGCGTGCTGATCAGCTCCGTCGGGGTCCCCTGGGTCTACGGCATCGATGCGTGCACCTTCGCCTTCACCGTCCCGCTCTATGTGGCGATGGGGCCGCTGCCGCCGACGCCGGGCACCCGTCGGCCAGGGGTCGGGTCGATCATGGAAGGGCTCCGCTACATCCGTGGGCGCCAGGCCATCCAGGGCGTCTTCTTGGTGGACATCAACGCCATGGTGTTCGGCATGCCGCGCGCCCTGTTTCCGGCGCTGTCCACCTCGGTCTTCCACGGGGGAGCCACCACCCTCGGCTACCTCTACGCCGCGCCGGGTGCCGGCGCGCTCATCGGTGCGGCGACCACCGGTTGGGTGACCCACCTGCGCCGGCGAGGGCTCGCCGTCGTGGTGGCTGTCGTCGTCTGGGGTGCGGCCATCACCGTGTTCGGATTCAGCCACGTGCTGTGGGTCGCCCTGTGCCTGTTGGCCGTGGCCGGTTGGGCCGACGTCATCTCGGCGGTGCTGCGCAACACGATCCTCCAGACCGAGGCCCCCGACGAGTTCCGCAGCCGCCTCTCCTCGGTGCAGCTGGCAGTGGTCCAGGGCGGCCCGCGCCTCGGCGATCTCGAGTCGGGAGCGGTGGCTGACCTGGTCAGCACCGAGTTCGCCATCGTCTCGGGCGGTCTCGCCTGCATCGCCGGGGCGATCGCCCTCGCCTCCCTCCTGCCGGGCTTCCGCCACAACCGCGCCTCGCCCGGGCCCGGGGCCGAGTCGGTGGCGCAGGACACCTGAGCGACCGAGGAGCTCAGTGCTGCCCGTCGGCGAGCACGCCGGGTACCCCGAGCGTCACCGGCGTCGAGCCGGCCAGTTGACCGCAGGCGGCGTCGATCTCGACGCCGCGCGTCGAGCGCACCGTGGCGTTCACGCCGAGCGAGCGAAGCTGGTCTCTGAAGTCCCCGACGCCCGCCGCCGGCGTGCCGCGCACCGCGTAGCCCGGTGTCGGATTGAGCGGGATGAGGTTCACGTGGGCGCCGAGATCGCGCGCTATCCCGGCCAGCTCGCGGGCGTCCTTTCGGGTGTCGTTGACCCCGTCGATGAGGGCCCATTCGAAGGAGAGCCGGCGACGGGTGGCCGCGATGTAGGCGGCGCAGGCCTCCTGGAGCACGGCGAGTGGGTAGCGGCGGTTGATGGGGACGAGCTCGTCGCGCAACTCATCGTTGGCGGCGTGGAGGGAAACCGCCAGGTTCACCGGGAGGCTGGCAACGGCCAGGCGCTTGATCCCGGGCACGATGCCCACCGTCGACACGGTCAGGTGCCGGGCGGACATGCCGACGTCGTCGTGCAGCCGCTCGATCGCCGCCCAGAGGTTGTCGTAGTTGGCGAGGGGCTCGCCCATGCCCATGAAGACGACGTTGGAGAGCCGGCGCGGCTCGGCCGCCCTACGGGCGACCATCACCTGCTCGAGGATCTCGCCGGTGCTGAGTTGGCGGGTGAAGCCGGCCTGGCCGGTGGCGCAGAACTGGCAGTTCATCGCACAACCGGCCTGGGTCGAGACGCAGACGGTGACCCGGTCGCGGTACGCCATCAGCACCGTCTCGATCTGGGCGCCACCGGCCAGGGAGAACAGCCACTTGATAGTCGCACCGTCGTCGGCGGTGCGCCGGTGCGCCTCGTCGAGCTGGGCGCCGAGCTCTTCTTCGAGCCGGTCGCGCAACGCGAGCGGCAGGGTCGTCATCTCCGCTGGGCGCTCGCCGCGCCGATAGAGGCCCTCCCAGACCTGGGCGGCCCGAAATCCCGGCTCACCGTCGAGGAGCTCGGCCAGGCCCTGGCGGTCGAGGTCATAGGTGCCGGGCATCGCGCCACGCTACGCGCTGGGCGCGGCCAACGGCCCCCGCCCGAGGCTGAGGCGGGCGCCCGAGTGCCTCGCCCAACGCCGCCGGCGTCCCGCCCGTCGCCGCAAAGCGAGTTGAATGGCCTGGTGAACCGGCGACGGCCCAGCGCGGCGAACCCGTGATCGCAACGCTCCTCGGCCACGCAGTACAGCTGAGCGGCCTCGACATCCTCTGGGTGGCCCTCGCCGGCCTGGCCGCCGGGGGTATCAACTCGGTTGTCGGCTCGGGCACCCTGATCACGTTCCCGCTGCTGCTCGCCCTCGGGTACCCGCCGGTCATGGCCAACGTGTCCAACACGGTCGGGCTGGTGCCCGGCTCGGCGATGGGAGCGGTCGGCTACCGGCGCGAGCTCGTGGGCCAGGGGAAGCGGGTGACCCGCCTCGCCATCGGCTCGCTCATCGGCGGCGCCATCGGTGCGACCTTGCTGCTGCAGCTCCCCGCCAGCGCCTTCAAGGCTATCGTCCCGGTGCTCGTCGGCCTCGGCGTCGTACTCGTGATCGTCGGCCCGTGGCTCAACCGCTGGCTGGCCGAGCGGCGCACCCACCCCCACCCGACGGGGGCGAGTGCGGGCCTGTTCGCAGGCGTCACGGCCGTCGCCGTCTACGGCGGGTACTTCGGTGCCGCCCAGGGCGTGCTCCTGATCGCCATCATGGGGATCTTCTTGGACGAGGAGCTCCAGCGCATCAACGCCGCCAAGAACGTCCTGGCCGGCCTGACCAATCTGGTGGCCGCGGTCATCTTCATCATCTTCAGCCACATCGCGTGGCTGCCCGCACTGGTCATCGCCGGCTCGAGCGCGGTCGGTGGTGGCATCGGCGGCCGCTACGGACGCCGGATCCCGGCCAACCTGCTGCGCGGCGTCATCGTCATCGTCGGCGTGATCACCATCGTGCGGCTGGTCTGAGGTGGCGACGGCGAGACGGGATAGGAAGGCGCGATGGTCGTCCTGAGCGCGGGACTGCTCGTGTGGCAGCGGGCCCCGGGCGGGGGGCTGCTGGTCCTGCTCGCGCACCCGGGAGGGCCGCTGTGGACGCGCAAGGACGAGGGCGCCTGGTCCATCCCGAAGGGCGAGGTGGAGCCGGGGGAGGACCCCTACGCGGCGGCCGTGCGGGAGTTCAACGAAGAGACCGGCGCCGCGCCGCCCGACGGGCCGAGCATCGCGCTCGGGGAGATCCGGCAGCGGTCCGGCAAGCACGTGGTGGCCTGGGGCATCGAGGGCACGTTCAACCCGGCCACGCTCGTGCCCGGGCACTTCGAGCTCGAATGGCCGCCGAAGAGCGGGCGGCTGGCGTCGTTCCCCGAGATCGACCGGGTCGAGTGGTTCGACCTCGACACCGCACGGCGCAAGCTGCTCGGCGCACAGTGGCCGCTCGTCGAGGCCCTCGTCGCGCTCGTCGGTTGAGACGTCACCAGTACGAGGTACCCAGCGCCCCCTTGAAGGGGCCGACGATCCTCGAGGTGATCCAGCCGCCGTAGAAGTCGCCGTCCTGGGCCCGCACCACCTCGCCGTCGATGGTGGCCTCGCTGACCCTGCCGGGGTAGAAGGCGATGTGCCCGGCCAGCGCCTCGAAGCCGGGGGAGGGCGACGGGTACGACCAGCCGATCGAGGGCACGCCCTCGGCTTCCCAGTAGTGGGCGGCGCCCTTGTACTCGCACCAGGTCACCTCGTCGCCCTGGGTCAACCTCGTCATCTCGACGTCGGCGAACGGCAGGTAGTAGACGGGCGGGTGGCTGGTCTCGAGGGTGCGCAGGGCCCGGTGGCTGCGGGCCAGCTCCCCGTCGCCGAGCCGGACCACCACCACGGCGTCGGTGCGCTCGAGGTGCGGCGGGCGCGGGTAGTCCCAGACCGACTCTTGGCCGGGGCCGACCGGATCTCGCTCCATCACCCACCTCCTCGACTCGGGCGTCGCGACCCTACGGCCGAACGCCGAGCCTCCACGCGCTCTGCCGCCGGGCGCACGAGGTGCCGAGGCCACCGCACGGCCGCCAGCTGGGAGAATCAGCGCCGTGGCACTCCGAGCGCTCAGCGCGCGCCTGCTCCTCGGCACTGTGCTGCTCGGCGCCGTGCTCGCCTCGATGGGCGGCCCGGCGGCGGCAGCGGTCCAGGACCCGGCCCGCTCGATCGCCCCCAAGCCGGACTACCTCGATGCCTGCGCCCTGTCGGGTCTCGATGATTCGATCGGCTGCCTCGGCGTCACGCTCGACGCCATCGATGCCGCCCGGGCCCGCGAGCACCTGGGTGCCCTCGACCTGCCGGCCTCGTTCGCCTCCCTGCCCTTCGACGAGCAGATGCTGCTCGTGCTCGACGAGGAGCGCACGGCACGGCACCTTCGGCCGGTGGCGGCCGTCGCACCGGCCCTCGACCGTGCCGCTGCGCAGGGTGCGGCGGTCGACGACCTCGCCCCGGCCCCAGGCGCCTCGTTCCACGCGGTGGAGCTCGACGCGCTCGCCGGCTTCTACAACGCCCTCGACATCGACTACCAGTGGCTCTACGACGACGGGCCCGGCAGCGGGACGGCGGGATGCGGCCGGTCCGGCGACCAGGGCTGCTGGGCGGACCGCCACATCGCACTCGCCTCGTACACGGGGGGCGGTGCACTGGTGCTCGGCGCCGCCGAGGACCCGACAGGCGACACGCAGACCTACGACAAGGGCGGCCCGTCGATGGCGCTCGTCCTCGCCGAGACGACCGGGGCGCCCGAAGGTGGTGCCACCTGGTCGAGTGCTCGCTCGCTCGAAGGGGGACCCACACTGCGGGCCCTGGCGGGCCCCCCGTCGGGTGAGTCCGAGACGGGCATCGCCGATCCCCCGCACACCGAGCCCCCCCAACCGGACTACACGTCCATCTGCGCGTCGAGCGGGATCGACGATTCGCCCGGGTGCATCGCGGCCGTGCTCGCCGCCATCAACACTGCCCGCGCCAAAGAGGGCGTGAAGCCGATGGTCCTCCCCGCTGCGTTCGCCACCCTCGCCATCCCCGAGCAGCTGTTCGTGGTGATCAATCTCGAACGGGTCGACCGGGGGCTCGCACCGTTCGTCGGGATGAGCGCCGGACTCGACGCCAACGCGCAAAAGGGGGCCGACAGGGCGAACGACCCACCGAGCCCGAGCAACGACATCGGTGACGACGAGGAATGGGCCGGGGGCTCGGTGAACGGGCTCGACGCCGACTACGGCTGGATGTACGACGACGGTCGAGGCAGCGGCAACCTCGACTGCCCCCGGTCGGGCGGTCCGGGCTGCTGGGGCCACCGCCACGGGATCCTCGACAACTTCGGCACGGTCGGGGCCATGGTGATGGGAACGGCCTTTGACCCGACGGGCGACAACGCTGCGTCGGGTTGGGCAGGCGGCACGTCCATGGCGGCCACCCTCGCAGCCGTGCTGCACCCCCCTTCGTCCTACGTGTACACATGGGCCGAAGCCACGGCACCGTGATCCCGCCCCCCGCCCCCACGCTGGTGCGATGCGGCGCTCGAGGCCATGGCGTGATCGGGCCTTTCGCACCCGGCCCGGCGACCCCTACAGTTTTGGCAGTGGTCGGGCTGCCTTGCGAACTCGACGGGGCCGCCTCGGTCCCTTCGATCTCCCCTCAGGTCGCGCCCGGCGTGGGCCATCCGAGGGCACCGGGGCACGTCTGCCCCTGAGGGGTCAGACGTGACACGACGCCATGGTCACCTCACTGACCCACCGGGTCGAGGCTGCGACCGATGAGCCCGGGCAACCGGTGCACCCGCACGGTTCCCGAGCACCCCGCCGGGCGCCGTTGCTGGTCGCGGCCGCCCTCTTCGCCACCTTCGCGCTCACCACCGCCCTCCTGGTCTCCTCGGAGCTGTCCACGCGTGGCGCCACGACGACAGCGATCGAGGCGCGCCATGCCGACACCACCGAGCTCCACCGGAGCGCCGCCGAGCTCGCCGTGGTGCGCGGCAACCTCGCGCTCTTGGTGGCCGCTGTCGGCACGGACCACGCGACCATCGCCAGCCAGGCGGCACAGCTCGCCGTCATCAAGGGGCAGCTGAACCAGGCGGTGGCCACCACCTCGACCGAGACATCGAACGCCGCCGCGCTGACCACCTGCCTCGGTGGCGTCGAGGCCGCGCTGAACTCACTCTCGGTCGGGGACACCCCCACCGCACTGGCCTCCCTCAGCGCAGTCAGCGCGAGCTGCCAGAGCGCAGGCGCAGCCAATGGGTAGCGCACGGCGCAGGCGCCGCCTGCTGCGCACTGTGCTCTGTGCACTCTGCCTCGGCGCGTTCGTAGCCGCGCTGCTCACGGACCTGAGTGCACGGGCAGGGCTGCGCCACCAGCGCAGCCTGCTGGCCAGCGCCGAGGCGCGGCTCGGGGCGTCCGAGGGCGTCGCCCGCGGGACCCTCGCGACGTTCAGCTCCACCCTCGACGAGCGCAATCTGTTGGACGAGTCGGTGGCACAGGGTGCCGCGCAGGTGGCGAGCACCGGGCAGACCCTCAACACCGCCAGCCAGTCCGCGTTCTTCGCCACCGTGCACGCGAACGAGATCCACACCTGCCTCGGGGGGGTCCAGGGCGCCCTCGGGCAGATCGCCGCCAGCAACACACAGGGGGCGGCCACCGCCCTGGCCGGCGTCTCGGCCACGTGCCTCGACCTGAGCGGCGGGAGCACGAGCGGCCTCGTCTACCCCTTCGACTTCCCGGACCCGTTCGTCCTGCGGGTCGGCTCCACCTACTGGGGCTACGCCACCAACTCGGCCGCCGGCAACATCCAGATCATCACGTCGAGCGACCTCGCCAACTGGACGACGGTGGGCAACGCCCTTCCCGCGCTCCCGTCGTGGGCCCAGCCCGGAGCCACCTGGGCGCCGTCGGTCATCCAGCTCGGGGCGACGTTCGTCCTCTACTACGCCGCCGCCACTGCGGCGAGCGGCACCTCGTGCATCTCGGTGGCCACCGCGTCCGCCCCGCAGGGCCCGTTCGTGGACAACTCGAGCGCCCCCCTGATCTGCCAGTCGGGTCTCGGGGGCTCGATCGATCCCTCGCCATTCGTCGACGCATCGGGCAACCCCTACCTGACGTGGAAGTCGAACGGTGCCGGCGGCCAGCCGGCCACCATCTGGGTCCAGCCCCTCTCGGCGAGCGGGACCCAGCTGGCCGGCTTCGAGGCGACCCCACTGCTGACCCCGAGCCAGGCATGGGAGAACGGCGTGGTCGAGGCCCCGTCGATGTTCGTCGTGCAGGGCCAGTACTTCCTCTTCTACTCGGGCAACAACTGGGACAGCGCCGACTACGCCATCGGCTGGGCAGCCTGCCAAGGCCCGCTCGGGCCCTGCACGAAGCCTTCGGGCACGCCGCTGCTCGCCTCGGGGCCGGCGTTCGCCGGGCCAGGTGGGCCCGCGTTGTTCACCGACCCGAGCGGCAGGATCCTCATGGCCTTCCACGCCTGGGCGCCGGGTGCGGTGGGTTACCCGAACAGCCGTGACCTCTACGTCCGGCCGCTCACCTTCCCCTTCGGCGTCCCGACGGTCGGTCCAGCGAGCTGAGCCGAGGTCGACCACCCGCACGGCAGGGGGCCGTACGCTTCGGGCATTAGTGACGCAACCGTGAAGGTCGAAGGCGAGAGGCGATGGCCCATGGCGGTGGTGCTGGTCGTGGCCATGGCCCTCCCGTTTCTCCTGCCGCCCCGCTACAGCCTCTTCCCGCAATGGCTCATGCCGGCGCTCCTCGGCGCGCTGCTGGTGACCCTCATCATCGCCGACCCAGGCCGGATCGACCGCCGCTCCGAGCTCATCCGCGCGTGTTCCATCGCCCTGGTCGTCGTCCTCTGCCTGGGCGCGGCGTTCTTCACCGGGAGGCTCGTCGTCGAGCTCGTCCACGGGTCGTCGGTGACCAACTCCGCCGCCTTGCTGCTGCGGGTGGGCGGCGTCGCGTGGGTGTACCTCATCATCGCCTTCGCCTTCGTCTACTGGGAGTTCGACGGCGGGGGCCCCGAGGCCCGGGCGGTGGCTGACCCCGAGTTCCCCGACATGGCCTTCCCCGAGCAGCTGAACCCGTCGGTCGCCCCCCCGGGGTGGCGACCACAGTTCTTCGACTACCTCTACGTGGGCTTCACCAATGCCACCGCCTTCAGCCCGACCGACGTCATGCCGCTGGCGCGTTGGGCGAAGCTGACCATGGCCATGCAGGCCTCGGCGTCGCTCATCATCCTCGGCCTGGTGATCGCCCGGGCCGTCAACATCTTGAAGTAGCGGCCTGTCTCGCGCAGCGGCTGTTGTCGGGCGGACGTGGGCTGGCGCAGCACGAGAGCGCAGTCAGCGCGACGATCCGGGGAGCAGGCGAACTTCGAGGCGCTCTTCGACTGCCTGCGAGCCTTGCCGCCTGACGGAGTACGCGCCCTTGCCCGCCATCTCGCTCACCGCTTCGACCATTGTGACCGAGCGGTAGAGGAGGCCCGCCCCGTCGTCGGTGGCGAAGCCGTCGGGCAACGCGCCCTCGCCGATGAGCCGTTGGTAGAGCGGCCTGCGCTGGGACTCGGAGTCGTAGTGGACGCCGTTCGAGTACGGCACGAACGCAAGACCATCGGTCACCGGCCGCAGGTCCGGCCCGAAGGAGTCGGTCGTTCCGCCGACATGCCAGCAGATGGAGCCCGCTGAGACCCCGGCGAGGACCACGCCCGCCCGCCACGCCGCGGTGAGGGCGGCGTCGTAGCCGTGGAGCCGCCAGAGCGCAAGCAGGTTGGCGACCGAACCACCTCCCACCCAGACCGCGTCGTGGTCGAGCAGGTAGGCGGTTGGGTCTTCCACGTTCGGCATGGGGAAGACGTTGAGGAACCCGACGCTCACGCCGGCGGCCTCCCCCGCTTCGGCGAAGAACGCCTGGAACCAGCGCTGGTCGCCGCCGGCCGTGTCGAGCACGCACAGGCGGGGGCGGCCCGTCGCCCCGGAGAGTTCGAGCGCGTAGCGCAGCAGCGGGGCGAACTCGAAGCGGGTCCGGCTCCCGAAGCGCAGGCCGCCGGAGGTGGCAAGGATCGTGGGCTCATCAGCGGGCACGTGCCTGAAGTTACCGGGACCTCACGCCATCGGGACGGTGACCCGGAACTCGAGGCCCTCGAACTCGCCGGAGCGGCGCCAGTTGTCGATGAACTCGAAGTAGGCGACGGGGCCGAGCGGGTAGCGCGCCCCGTTCAGTCGCTCACGGCGGCCCAGGGGTCGGCCCTCGTTGTTGTAGTAGCCGGGTGTGCAGTCGGGGTCGGCCAACAACGTCTGGTCGGCCTCCTCGAGGAGCTCCACCCATGCCTGCTCGGCTTCGTCGCTGACCTCGACCTCGGCGGCACCGAGCTGGAGTGCGCGAGCCACAACCAGGGCGATGGTGGTGGCGGCCTCGGTGAGGTTGTGCGTGATGTTCGAGATGAGGTTGGCCGCCTGGCCGGGGCCGACGACGAACAGGTTCGGAAAGCCGTGGACGTGGAGGCCGTGCAGCGTCTGCATGCCGTCTGCCCAATGCTCCGAGAGCGTGGTGCCGTCCCTGCCTACGACCTCGAAGCCCGAACGGCGCGTGTAGTCGGTGCCGACCTCGAAGCCCGAGGCGAAGATCAGGCAGTCGAGCGGGTAGTGGACGCCCGCCACCCACACGCCGGACGCATCGATGCGCTCGACGCCCCGGCCGTCAGTGTCGACCAGATGGACACCGGGCTCGTTGTACGCCTGGAGGTACTCGTCGTGGAAGCACGGCCGCTTGCACAGCTGGCGGTACCAGGGCATGAGCGCCCCGGCAGTCGCCGGGTCCTCGACGATGGCGTCGACACGGGCCCTGATCTCGGTCATCTTCTCGTCGTCGCTGTCCTCGTAGGCCCGCCGGAACGCCTCGGGGCCGAAGGCGCCTTCGCCCATGTCGGCCACCACGCGGTCGCGGATCCGCTGGGAGATGTCCGTCCAGCCGTCGTGGACGAGGTCCTCGTCGGCGAAGCCGCCGGTCTGGAGGATGGCGAAGTTAGCCAGCCACGCTGCCTGCCAGCCGGGTTCGAGGGTGGCGAACCACTCCGGGTCGATCACCTGGTTGTTGCGCACGTCGATGGACGACGGGGTGCGCTGGAACACGAAGAGCTCGCCGGCGTCTCGCGCCAGGTGCGGGATGCACTGGACGGCCGTCGCCCCGGTCCCGATGATGCCCACCCGCTTGTCGGCGAGGCCCACCATGGGCGCACCCGCGGGGTTGCCGCCGGTGTAGGCGTAGTCCCAGCGGCTGGTGTGGAAGCTGTGGCCATCGAAGGTCTCGATGCCCGGGATGCCCGGAAGCTTGGGCCGGTGCAGCGGTCCGGTGCCCATGGTCACGAAGCGGGCCCGCAGCTCATCGCCCCGGTCGGTGCGGACGATCCAGCGCGAGGCACTCGAATCCCACTCGAGGCCGGTCACCTCGGTCGAGAAGAGGGCGTGCTCGTAGAGGCCGAAATGTTCGGCGATGCGGCGGGCGTGGCCGAAGATCTCAGGGGCGAAGGTGTACTTGCGCGTGGGCATGTGCCCGGTCTCTTCGAGGAGGGGCAGGTAGATCATGGCCGCCGTGTCGCACATCGCCCCGGGATAGCGGTTCCAATACCAGGCACCTCCGACGTCCCCGCCACCTTCGATGAGTACGACGTCGTCGACCCCGGCCTCTTTGAGGCGGGCACCGGTCACGAGGCCGGCGAAGCCCCCGCCGATCACCGCGACCGTCACGTCGGCGGAGCGGGGTTTTCGGTCCACCCGCTCGACGTAGGGATCCTCGAGGAAGTGGGCGAAGCGCCCCGTCGGCTCGATGTACTGGTCGTTGCCGTCCGGGCGGAGTCGTTTCTCGCGCTCGGCCCGATAGCGTGCGCGCAGTGCCTCGCGGTCGATTCCCTCGAGGTGATGCGGATCGGCGCTGGTCTCCATGCGCTCATTGTTGCCCGGTTCGCACCGGCCATGAGGCTGGAACCGCTCAGTCGATCACCGCGGGCCCGACGCCGGTGCGCCCTTTGCCACCGGGTGCCGGCGCAGCGCATCGAGCACCGCGGCGGCGGCGGCGGCGGCCCCGATACCAGCCCCGAGCACGCACACGCCCGCCCAGTGGTGGCTGTTGTAGATCGAGCTGCCCACAGCAGAGCCGATGGCGCCGCCGATGAAGTAGCAGACCATGTAGGCCGAGTTGACCCGGCTGCGGGCCAGGGGGGCCAGTCGGTAGATCATCGACTGGTTCGTCACCTGGAGCCCCTGGACGCCGACGTCGAGGAGCAGGATCCCGACGATCAGCATCGCCAGGCTGTGCCGACCCCACCACAGTGGCAGGAAGGAGGCGGCGAGCAGCGCGGCGAACACGAGGGTGGTCGCCTTGGTCCACCCGCGGTCGGCCCAGCGCCCGGCGAAGTTGGCGCAGAGTGCGCCGCTCGCGCCCACCAGCCCGAAGAGGCCAATGGTGAGGTCGTTGTAGTGATACGGGCCACCGGCCAGCAGGAAGGCCATGGTCGTCCAGAACACGCTGAACGCGGCGAACCCCAGTGCCCCAAAGATCGCCCGGCGCTGCAGCAGGGGCTCGGTCACGAGCAGCTTCACCGCGGATCGCAGCAGCGTGGCATAGCCGATGTGCTCGCGCTCCCCCTCCGGCGGCAGCCGGCGCCGCAGAACGAGGGCGAGCGCGATGGTCATGACGGCGGCCATGGCGTAGACCACGCGCCAGCTCGAGACCTCGGCCACCACGCCCGACACCGTGCGGGCGAGGAGGATGCCGAGCAGGAGCCCGCTCATCACCACGCCGACCACGTGCCCGCGGTGCTCGTCGTCAGCCAGGGATGCAGCCATGGGGACAAGGAGCTGTGCCGCGACCGACCCGGCGCCGACGATCAGCCCGACAGCGATCAGCACCCCGATGCCCGGGGCGGCCGCCGAGACCACCAGGCCACCAGCGGTGACGGCGAGCACCGCCGGCACGAGGCCCCGCCGGGCGAGCAGGTCGCCGAGAGGGACGAGGAAGGCGAGGCCGATCGCGTAACCGATCTGGGCGAAGGTGACGACCAGCCCGGCGGTCCCCGAGCTCGTGCCGAACGACTTCGCGATGTTGTCGAGGACCGGCTGCGCGTAATAGAGGTTGGCGACCGAGATCCCGCACGCCAGGGCGAACAGGAGGACCAGTGGCCGGCTCAATCGAGTTGGTGCGTGGGTCACCGCCATGGTGTCGGACATGCGGGCCTCCCGGGTCATTTAGTGAACGACACGTACATTATCATGATTCATGAACGCTCCGTTCAACAACTAGGATCGTGCCGTGACCAGCGAAATCCAACCAAGCGCCGTGGGCGTCGGTCGGCCGCGGAGCGAGCGGGCGCGGCTGGCCGTCTTGGAGGCGGCGGCCGACCTCCTCATCGAAGGGGGCCTCAAGTCGGCCACGATCGAGTGCATCGCGGACCGAGCCGGCGTCAGCAAGGTGACCATCTACAAATGGTGGCCCAACCGTGGTGCCGTGGCGATCGACGCGTACTTCCACCGCTACCGTCAAACGCTCGACTTCGTCGACACCGGCGACGTCGCCTCGGACCTCGCGGCACAGCTCCGCCTCCTCATCGACGCCTTCTCCGGCCGCGCCGGCGAGGTCATGGCCGAGCTCATCGGCCAGGCGCAGACGGACCCCGGCCTGGCGGCGACCCTTGGATCGGGCTGGCTCCAACCGCGACGTGAGGCGACCGCCGCCGTCCTGCGGCACGCCATCGACCGGGGCCAGATCAGGCCCGACGTCGACGTCCCCACCCTGATGGACCAGCTCTACGCGCCGCTCTACTGGCGGCTGATGATGCGTCATGCACCGCTCACCGACGACTTCGCCGAGATGATCGTGCGCAACATCCTCGACGGCGTCCGGTCCGCCTGAGCCACCTGACAGCCGGACTTGTCGGGCTGAACGGCGACCTCAGCGCTGCAGGTACTCCTCGGCCAGGGCGTCGGGTGCCGATGCCAGCCACGCGTCGACGATCGCCTCGCGTAGCGCGGGCCCGGCCACCAGCTTCAGTTGGATGAGCACGGCCGCGTAGCCGTCGAAGTGCGCAATGGTGAAGAACGCCGCTTCCCCGCTGGCCAGGACCGCCTCTTTGTCCGCCAGGTCGGCGACGCTCACCGCCAGGATCGGCCCCTCGGGCGGGGACTCTGCGCCGAAGCGCCTCATGTCGGCCTTGCTGAACGGCCGCTCCCACGCGAAGGCCTTGCCCTTCACGAACCAGGTGAGGTTGCCGTGGCGTTCGCCCTCGGTCACCTCGGGGAGCCCGGCGGCGAGGCGTCGCACATCACCGAATGTCGCCATGGTGGCCACCGTAGCGAGGCCCGCTCGGCGTTTCCGAGGCCCGTGGCGTACCGCGTCACTCGGTCTGGCTCGGGACGTCGGCGGCGCACAGGTGTGCGTCCACGAGCGCTGGGCGAGGTCCACCGCTACGCCGAAGGCATCGTCAGGCTCATGGACGACCCCGAAGGGAACGAATTCTGCCTGGTCGGCCCACCCGGCGGAGCGTGACGGGCGACACCCCGGGCCGAGGGGCCCTAGCCGTACCCTAGACCTGCTTGATGTTGTCGAAGCGTGCGTACTGGCTCAAGAAGGCCAGGTCGGCCTTGCCAGTCGGTCCGTTTCGGTGCTTGGCCACGATCACCTCGGCCATGCCACGGCGGTCGAGGGCGGTGCCCTCGGGGTCGTAGGCCTCCTCCCGGTAGATGAACAGCACCACGTCGGCGTCCTGTTCAAGGGAGCCCGACTCACGCAGGTCCGAGAGCATCGGGCGCTTGTCCTGGCGCGCTTCGAGCCCTCGTGAGAGCTGGGAGAGGGCCACCACCGGGCACTCCAGCTCACGGGCCAGGATCTTCAGGCCACGGCTGATCTCTGCCACTTCGACTTGGCGGTTCTCGGCCCGCACCCGCCCGGTCATCAGCTGGAGGTAGTCGACGACCACGAGCGCGAGGTCGCCCTGGACCTTCTTCAGCCGCCGGGCCCGGCCGCGAATGTCCATCACCGTCAGGTTCGGGTTGTCGTCGATGAAGATCGGCGCGTTGGAGAGCCGGCTGAGCGAGTTCGACACGCGCACCCAGTCCGCGTCCTGTAGCCGACCGGTCCGCATCCTCTGGGCATCGACCCGGGCCTCGGACGAGAGCAGTCGCTGGGTGAGCTCGAGGTGGCTCATCTCGAGGGAGAAGAGGAGCGCTGGGCGCTGCAGCTCGATGCCCACATGGGCGAGCATGCCGAGGGCGAGGCTGGTCTTTCCCATGGCGGGCCGGGCCCCGACGATGGTCAGGCTCGACGCCTGCAGCCCGGCGAGGATGTGGTCGAGGTCGTTGTAGCCGGTCGCCACACCGGTGACGGTGCCCGAATGCGCGGCGATCTCCTCGATGCGGTCGAGGCTCGGGCCGAGCAGGTCCTTGAGCGGGACCAGGGTGTCCGCCGTGCGGCGCTCCCCCACGTCGAAGACCAGGCGCTCTGCCTCGTCCACCGCTCCGGCCACGTCCTCGGGGACGCTGTAGCCGATCTCGGCGATCTGGCCGGCCACGCCGACGAGCCGGCGCAATAGCGCGTGCTCCTCGACGATGCGGGCGTAGTGCAGGGCGTTCGCAGTCGACGGCGTCGAGATCTGCAGCGACAGGAGGACGCCGGGGTCCCCGACGACCTCCATCAGCCCCGATCGGTTCAGCTCGTCGGTGACGGTGACGGCGTCGACCGGCTCACCACGGGCGAAGAGTGCCGCGATGGCGGCGAAGATGTGGCCGTGGGCGGGCTTGTAGAAGTCGTCGGGCGAGCAGATCTCGACTGCGGCCGCGGTGGCGTCACTCGACAGGAGCATCGCACCGAGGACGGATTCCTCCGCCTCGAGGTTGTGCGGAGGTACTCGGGGACCGCTGCTGGCGGCCCGCAGATGACGTGGACGGTTGTCTTCGAAGGCCTGAACCATGGTCCCCTTACCCTGCTCGAAATGCCCTGTGCGAAGTAAGGGGCGCAACTTGGGGATTCATGTACCAAAAACCCTGCTCGCACCTGTGGAGAAACGGTGGACGGCCGTCCACGGGCTGGGGACGTTCGTGGACTGGGCGCGCGGGCATGGCGCAATGCTGCCATCGGGTTGTCACACGCCTGTGGATCCACGGCGCACGAGGGAAGCGGGGTGCTGTGCGCTACACGGGAGGGCGGCCGGAGGGCCGCCGATCAGTCGCCGGCGCTGACTTCGACGGTCACCACCGTGGCGATGTCGCCGAAGAGGTGCACCGGGATCTCAAAGGTCCCGACGGTCTTGATCGGCTCCTCCAAGATGAAGTGGTGGCGATCGACCTCGACCCCCTTTTGCTCCTGGACGGCTTTCGCGATGTCGGCACCGGTGACCGAGCCGAAGAGCCGGCCACCGGTGCCGGCTCGTGCCGGGACGAGGACGTGGGCACCGGCGAGCACCTTGGCCTGGGCCTCGGCCGCGCCGCGGTCCTTCGCTTCGCGCAGGTCACGGGTGCGGCGCATGGAGGCCGCCTGGGCGCTGACGCCGTCGGTGGCGAGCATCGCCTTGCCACCGGGCAGGAGGTAGTTGCGGGCGAAGCCTCCGGCCACGTCCACGATGTCCCCGCGCCGGCCGACGCCGGCGATGTCGTCTCGCAACAGGACGCGCATTAGGCGTCCCCGTCACTGTCGGCCGCCACCGGGGCGAGTTCTTCGGTCACGGGCTTGGAGACGTCGGCGACCAGCACGTCAGCCAGGGTCGCCCCGTCGTCGGCCGACCCGCGCTCGCCGCGCGGCTCGCGAGAGCCGCGGTCACCCCGGTCGCCGCGCCCGCCGCGTCCGCCGGGGCGCTCGGTGACGGTGCGCTGGGTGTAAGGCAGAAGGACCAGCTCACGAGCCGTCTTGATGGCCTCGGCGATGGCCCGCTGGTGCTGGGCGCAGTTGCCCGTCACGCGACGCGAGCGGATCTTGCCTCGGTCGCTCATGTACTTGCGCAGTGCGTTGACGTCCTTGTAGTCGACCCACTCGACCTTGTCACGGCACATCGCACAGGGCTTCTTCTTGACTCTGCGGTTCAGATCCTTCGGCGCGCGTCGCGTGCCGCCTCGGTAGTTGCTGCGTGCCATGACTAGAAGGGCTCCTCGTCGTATCCGTAGCCGGGGGCCTCCGCCTTGGGCGGGGCAGCGGCCGGTCGGCTGCCGCCCCGTGCTCCCTCGGAGGGTCCACGGCGCTCATTCCTGGTGATCTGTGCTGTCGCCCAGCGGAGCGACGGGCCGACCTCGTCGGCCACGACCTCGATCTTCGAGCGCTTGTCGCCGTCGGAGGTCTCCCAGCTGCGCTGCTCGAGGCGGCCGGTGACCACCACGCGCGAGCCCTTCTGGATGCTCTCGCTCACGTTTTCGGCCATCTCACGCCAGCACACGATGTCGAAGAAGCTGACCTGCTCCTCCCACTCCTGGGTCTGGCGGTTCTGCCACCGGCGGTTCACGGCGAGCCCGAAGCTCGCCGTGGGCTGGCCGGAGTTGGTGAAGCGCAGCTCGGGGTCCCGGGTCACGTTGCCCACGAGCGTGATGGAGTTGTCAGCCATGTCGGCTCCGATCAGCTGGCGGCCGGCTCGGGGGCCGGCTCGACGGGTGCGGTGGCAGTGGGCTTGGACGCCGCGGGGCGCGACGAGCCGGACTTGGCGGGGGCGCTGGCCCGGCGGGTGCCGGCGACCTTGTCCGGCAGGCGGATGATCTTGTGGCGCATGACCTCGTCGGCGAGCGAGAGGAACCGCCCGAGCTCGGCGACCGTCTGCGGCTCGCCCGTGAACTCGATGAGCAGGTAGTAGCCCTCGCGCTTGTGGTTCACCTCGTAGGCGAACTGCCGGCGACCCCAGCGCTCGACCGCTCCCGGGTTGCCGCCGTTGGCACGAACCGTCTCGAGCGCCCGGTCGACCACCGCTTGGATGAGCGGCGGCTCGGTGCTCGCATCGAAAATGACCATGACTTCGTAGGGCCGCATGTGCGGCTCACCTCCCTCCGGACCGGGCGGGTATCGCCCGGGCCCCGCCGGTGCGGGGCAGGGTGTCGTTCACATGCCAGAGAAGAGATCCCCGGCCGACTGGGAGATGTTAGCCGAGTTGGACCAGGGCCGATCCCTCAGGCGGTGGCGTCCCCCGGGGGGTCGAAGGCACGACCGAGGTCGGCGGTGGTGTGGTAGCTCTCCTCATCGGACGGGTAGTCCCCGCTGCGCACGTCGGAGGCGAAGGCCGCGATGGCCTCGGCGGCGACGCTGCGCAGGTCGGCGTAGCGCCGGACGAACTTGGCCGGCTTCGCGTCCCCGAGGCCGAGCAGGTCGTGGAAGACCAGCACCTGGCCGTCGGTGTGGGGCCCCGCACCGATGCCGATGGTCGGCACGTCGAGCGCGTCGGTGACCGTGCGGGCCACCGAGTCGGGGACCCCCTCCAAGACGATGGCGAAGCAGCCGGCCGCCTCGAGCGCCTTGGCGGCGTCGAGGAGGGACTGGGCGGCGTCCGCGCTCTTGGCCTGGACCCGGTAGCCGCCCATGGCGAGCACCGACTGCGGGGTGAGCCCGAGATGCCCCATGACCGGGATCTCCGCCCCGATGATGGCCTCGATGGCACCGAGCCGGGCACGACCACCTTCGAGCTTTATGCACTGCGCGCCGGCTCGCACGAGACGTGCCGCGTTGCGCACTGTCTCCTCTCGGCTCACGTGGTAGCTCATCCAGGGCATGTCGCCGACCACGAGGCAGCGGGGGCGGGCCCTCGCCACGGCGGCCACGTGGTGGGCCATGTCGTCGATGGTGACCGAGATGGTGTCCTCGTAGCCGAGGACGTTGTTGGCGACCGAGTCACCGACGAGGAGGATGTCGACGCCCGCGGCGTCGACGATGCGCGCGCTCGGGGTGTCATAGGCCGTCACCATGACGAGCGGCGCTGCGCCCTTCGAGCGCTTGGCGGCCCGGACGTCGACGACGGTGACCGGGGTGCTCACGTGGAGGACTCCCGGGTCCGCTTGGCCCTCGGGGTGCGCCCGCCGGCGGGGTACTTGCGGGTGAGGTGGTGCCAGGCGCACTGCGGGCACACCTCGACGTCGTAGCAGAGCACGGGCTCCTCCCGGCGCCGGAGCCGGTTGAGCTCGGTCTTGGTGCCCGGGCACCGGCCGCCGGGTGGGAGGCGGGCGCCGAAGACGTAGGTGACCTCGACGGTGGTGGTCTCTTCGCAGATCGGGCAGTCCTCGCCCGTCGTCTTGCCGATGTTGCGCGCCGCGCGGAGCAGCTCGGGATGGGCGTCGCAGACGTCCTCTTTCATGCGGCGGCCGGCCTTCACCTCGCGTACGACTGCGTTGCGGGCCAGCCGGTACTCGACGGCGGCCTCTTGGGCCCGCTCGCCAACCTTTGATGCCCCCGGTCGGGAGGTCATGGTCACGCCAACACGCTAGTGCCCACCTCCCCGTTCGGCAGCGGTTCGTCGCGCGGCGGGCGGTGCGGGGGGTGATTGCATTTCGCTATATCGATCCGATATAGTGGTCCGCGTGTTGGACATGGCAATCCTGGGTCTCCTCGAAGAGCGCGAGCTCCACGGCTATGAGATCCGTCGGCAGCTGCGCGACCAGCTGGGCCTGCTCGCCAACGTCTCGTTCGGCTCTCTCTATCCGGCGCTCAACCGCCTGGAGAAGGCCGGTGCGGTCGAAGCGGTTGACGCCTCGGCCGAATCCGCAACCGTCGTCACCCCGGCCACCGGCTCGCTCTCGGGCGAGTGGGCGGCCCTGCGGGCGCGCCGGCACTCAAGCCCCCGGGGGCGGCGGTCGCGCAAGGTCTTCCGGATCACCCCCTCCGGCCGCCAGCTCTTCGTCGAGCTGCTTGCCGACCAAGGGAGCGCCGAGGACGCCCGCAGCTTCGGGCTGCGGCTGGCGTTCGCCCGCTACCTCGCCCCGGGCGCGCGCTTGGCCCTCCTCGAGCGCCGCCGGGCCCAGCTGGTCCAACGCCTGGACGAGATCGCCCACGCGAAGAACGACAACGAGCTCGACGTCTACGCGCGCTCGGTGGTCGAGCACACGACCGAGAGCGTCGCCCAGGACATCGCCTGGCTGGACCGCCTGCTCGCCACCGAGCGCAGCGACGGCCAGGCGAGCACACAGGAGCGCAGCACCGTGGCGGTGCGGCAAGGCCTCGAGCCACGCCGAGCCGTCCAGACCGAGCACTGAGCCGCAAGGCCGGAAGGAGAAAAGACAATGGGAACCATTCGACTGGCGATCGCCGGGGTTGGCAACTGCGCCAGCTCACTGATCCAGGGCATCGCCTACTACCACGACGCTGACCCGGCCGACATCGTGCCGGGTCTCATGCACGTCGAGCTCGGCGGCTACCACGTGCGCGACCTCGAGCCCGTCGTGGCGTTCGACGTCGACGCGACGAAGGTGGGCGCCGACCTCGGCAAGGCGATCTTCGCCGGCCACAACAACACAGTGCGCTTCGCCGAGGTCGGCGACCTCGGCGTGAGCGTCCAGCGCGGCCCGACCCTCGACGGCCTCGGCAAGTACTACCGCGACGTGGTCGAAGAGTCCCCGGCCCCTGCCGTCGACGTGGCCAAGGCCCTGCGCGATTCGGGTGCCGACGTGCTCGTCGCCTACCTCCCGGTCGGTTCCGAGCAGGCGCAGCGCTACTACGCCGAGGCCTGCCTCGAGGCCAAAGTGGCCTTCGTCAACGCCATCCCGGTCTTCATCGCCTCGGACCCGGTCTGGGCGAAGCGCTTCCGCGACGCCGGCGTGCCCATCGTCGGTGACGACATCAAGAGCCAGGTGGGCGCCACCATCGTCCACCGGGTGCTCACCCGCCTCTTCGAGGACCGAGGGCTCGCGCTCGACCACACATACCAGCTGAACGTGGGCGGCAACATGGACTTCCGCAACATGCTCGAGCGTGACCGGCTCGAGTCGAAGAAGGTCTCGAAAACCCAGGCGGTCACCAGCCAGATCGAGAACACCGTGCTGCCCGCCGACGACATCCACATCGGTCCTTCGGACCACGTCCCGTGGCTCGCCGACCGCAAGTGGGCCTACATCCGCATGGAGGGTCGCAACTTCGGCGACGTGCCGCTCAACCTCGAGCTGAAGCTCGAGGTCTGGGACTCGCCGAACTCCGCCGGCGTCATCATCGACGCGGTGCGCTGCGCCAAGCTGGCCCTCGACCGCGGCATCGGGGGCCCCCTCGTCGGCCCGTCTGCCTACTTCATGAAGTCGCCCCCGGTCCAGTACCACGACGACCAGGCCGAGGCACTGGTCGCCGCGTTCGCCGATGGCGAGCCCGGCCCGGTCTGGCCCGAGGACTGACCACGGCTGCCGTGGCTCTCAGCCCGGGCAGCTCTTCCCGAAGCCGCTGAGCACCGCCGGGGGCACCATGACATAGGTCACCGCCGAGGCGTTGGTGGGCGGCGTCAGCGGGCAGCCGACATCGGCGGTGCCAATTCCCGTGACCCGCCAGCCGCTGGCATCGAGGTGCACGAAGCCATAGCCGCCCTGGAAGGTGGCCTGGTCGGTCGATGTCGGCCCGATGCTGAACTGGGCCCAGGTCGGGTCAACACTCGAGACGTCGATGTCGGTGATCTCGTAGTTCCCCTGCTCGATGCCTGCCGCAGTGCTGTAGGTGACGATCGCTGCGGTGATGGCGGCCTTGGGTGACGTCGTCGACGTCGATGCCGGCGCCGTGGTCGACGTGCCGGTCCCCGGCGAAGTCGAGGGCGAGGAGCTGCAGGCGCCGAGCGTGAGCGCGCCGACGAGGGCGGCTATGACCAACGTGGCCGTGCGTCGCGCTCGCCCGTGCATGCCTGCCCCCTTTCACCTGCATCTTCGCATGATGGCGAAGGACCCTGGTGCGGCTCAGCTGCTCTGTCGGGCCGCCCACCAGGCATCGAGACGGCGACCGGCCTCCTCCTCACCGAGGGGGCCCTCATCCATGCGCAGCTCCATCAGGAAGTCGAGGGCGTCGCCGACCACACGGCCAGGCGGCACACCGAGGAGCGCCATGACTGCCGTGCCGTCGAGGTCAGGTCGAAGGGCATCGAGTGCCTCGAGCTCTCGCAGCTCCGCGATCCGGCGCTCGAGCTCGTCCATGCGCCGGCCGAGGGCGCGGGCCTTGGCGGCGTTGCGGGTGGTGCAGTCGCAACGGGTCAGCTCGTTCAAGCGGTCGAGGAGCGGGCCGGCGTCGCGCACATAGCGTCGCACCGCCTTGTCCGTCCACCCGAGGCGGTAAGTGTGGAACCGCAGGTGCAGCTCCACCAACCGAACGACGATGTCGACATCCTCGTTCGGGTACCGCAACGCCTCCATACGCTGGCGCGTCATGCGCGCGCCGACCACCTCGTGGTGGTGGAACGTCACGCCCCCGGCGGCGAACGCCCGTGTCCTGGGCTTGCCCACGTCATGGAAGAGTGCGGCGAGACGCAGCAGGCGGTCGGGCCTCGTCTTGTCGACGACGGCCAGTGTGTGCGCGAGCACGTCCTTGTGGCGGTGAACGGGATCCTGTTCGAGTGCGAGGCCCGGCAGCTCGGGCAAGAACTCCTCGGCCAGCCCGGTGTCGACCACGAACCACAGCCCGACCGAGGGGACCGGCACCATCACCAGTCGGTCGAGCTCGTCACGGATGCGCTCAGCCGAGACGATGGCGAGACGATGGTGGCCGGCGCGCACGGCGGCCACCAGGTCCTCATCAGGGGTGAGGCCGTAGCGGGCAATGAAGCGAGCGGCGCGCAGCATCCGCAGGGGGTCGTCGTCGAAGGAGACGTCCGGGTCGAGGGGCGTCCGCAACCGGGCCGCGGCCAGGTCGGCCAGCCCGCCGTAGGGGTCGATGAGCGAGAGGTCGGGGAGGGAGAGCGCCATGGCGTTGACCGTGAAGTCGCGCCGCGAGAGGTCAACGGCGATATCGGTGCCGAAGGTCACCGAGGGCTTGCGTGAGTGCGGGCCGTACACCTCGGCTCGATGCGTGGTGATCTCGTACTCGCGACCCCCCCGCCGAGAGCCGATGGTGCCGAACCGTTTGCCGGTGGTCCAGACAGCATCGGCCCAGCCCGAGACGAGCGACTCGATCTGCTCGGGCAGGGCGTCCGTGGTGAGATCGAAGTCCCGTTTGTCGCCGGGCACGGCGAGGTCGTCGGGCAGCAGTGCGTCGCGCACCGATCCGCCCACGAGATAGAGCGAGTGCCCAGCGGCGCGGAAGCGCTCCGCCAGCTCGTTGGTGGCTTCGACCAGGGGCCGAAACCGCTCGGGGATCGTCCCGGACTGCACACGGCCACGGTACAGCGCCCCAGCTCTGGACCCGGCAACGGTTAGCGTTGCCGGGTGTCGATGCGGTGCACACGGTCAGCCGGCCTGCCGGTCGTGGCCCTCGCCATCGCCGCGTGGTTCGCCGGCTCCACGCTCGGCGCCTTCCCCGCGGCCGCTGCGAACACCCAGATCGCGAGCACTTCTGGCCCGGCGGTGGCACTCACCTACCAGACCCCGACCCTCACACCGTCGAGCCCGGGAGCGGCCGCCACGTTCGACCTCGGGCTGCAGGCCGAGGCATCCGCCGGCGCACCCTCCCAGCTCGAGGGCACGGTCTCGCTCTACAACCGGCTGACCAGCCGCTCGCAGCTCGAGCAGGACGTGGCCAGCCCCCCGTCGAGCGGGCTCGTCTCGCGCACCACCCCGGTCGCCCTCGACTGCCTGGGCGCCGACGCCCATGGCGGGCTCACGTTGCCGGTCAGCATCACGCCACAGACCGCCGCCGGCGGCGCGCTCGCCTGCGGGAGTGCCACGGCGAGTGCCCCCGCCCTCTCCCTCGGCTGCACGCCGGGCAACTGCTCGGGCGTCTACCCGGTCGTGCTCACCGTGGAGCGGAGCTCGGACCAGACGGCGGTCGGCCGCCTCACCACCTTCCTCACCTACACCGAGGCGGCAAGCTCGGTGCCACTGCGCGTCGCCGTGGTCCTGCCCTACGGCGTGCCGGTCCAGGTCTCCCGCACCACCAGCGCCCCCGCCAGCCTGCTCGTGCCCCCGTCGGCTGCTGCCACCAAGCCGCTCGAGGCGCTCGTCGACGGTCTGCGCGACGCCCCGAGCGTGCCCGTCACGATCGCCGCCGATCCCCAGACCCTGCAGAGCGTGTCACTCTCGCCCGACTCGTCGGCACGCGCCGCCCAGAACGCCCTCGTTCAGATGGCGGCGACGCCAACGACCCGCCAGTTCCTGGCCGAGCCCTACGTCCCGATCGACCTGACGGCGTTGACGGTGGCCGGGCTCACCGGCGAGGTGACCCTCCAGATGAAGCGCGGCGGTGCGGCCGAAGCCCAAGCCGGGCTCCACCTGCCTGCGGGCCCGCTGACGTGGGTCGCCGGGAACAACGTGGGCAGCTCACTGGCGGCCGGCCTGTCGCTCGCCGGAGCATCGCGCGTCGTGGTGCCGGACTCCTCGCTGGCCGAGACCAACTCGGGGGCGGCGGGCAACGAGCCGTTCCCGCTGTCGGTCACGCGCACGGCGACCGTGAGCGCCGTCGCTTCGGACACGGCTCTCGGCGCCCATTTCACGAGCGACCCGAACGATCCGGTGCTCGCCGCCAACCAGCTGCTCGCCGACATCGCCTTCATCCATTTCGAGGCGCCGTACCTCGCCCGGCCCGTGAGCGTGGTCGCCGTGGCGCCGAGCAACTGGCAACCGGACGCGGCGTTCCTCGACACGCTCCTCGCCGGCCTCGACGACAACCCGGTGGCGACACCGGTGACCCTGAACGGGCTCTTCGCCGCGGTGCCGGCGTCGGCCACCGACCGCCACCTGGCCAACTCGGGAGCGGGAACGCCCCTCGCGCAGCGAGCGGCGGCGGCCATCGCCCAGTCGCGGACGCGCTTTACCGCCTTCACCTCGGCGGTCGTCGGGTCGCCCGCCGTCCTCGGCCAGCTGGGCGACGTCATCCTGGCGGCCCAGTCCTCGACGTGGCGCACGCCGGGCTCCCTCGCCACCTCCGCAGCGTTCACCCGCTCCCTCGACGGTCAGCTCTCGCTCTTGTCCCTCGCCACCGACCGCACGATCACCTTGACCTCGCGCAGCGGCTCGATCCCGGTGACGGTGATCCGTTCCACCACCTACGACATGGTCGGCAGCCTGGTGCTCGCCGGGGACAAGTTCACATTCCCCCAGGGCTCGACCATCCCCGTATTCCCCCTCGACCGGTCGACCAACCCGGTGCGCGTCTACGTCTCGGCGCGCACGACGGGCGACCTCCCCCTCGACGTGACCCTCACGAGCCCCCAAGGTGGCCTCGTGCTGGCCAAGGGCGAGCTGACGGTTCGCTCGACGGCCACCTCTTTCGCCGGCATCGTGCTGACCGCACTCGCTGCCGCGGTCCTCTTGGCCTGGTGGGCCCGGACCTGGTGGCGCAGCCGCGCGGCGCGCCCGACCAAGGGCCGGCACGCCTCGTGAGTCGGGCGGCCACGCCATGAGCGAGATGATGGGCGGCACCGAGGAGCCGGTGCTCGCCCCGAGCGCCGAGGACGGGCGCGCCACGACCGTCCTCCAGCGCGCCGCGTTCTGGATGGCCGGCGGTACCGCCGTGTCGCGCCTCACCGGTGTACTGCGGGTCTTCGCGCTCGCTTACGTGCTCGGCTTCTTCCGCCTTGCCGACGGCTACAACCTGGCCAACACGACCCCGAACATGCTCTACGACGTCGTCCTCGGCGGCGTGCTCTCGGCGACCTTCATCCCGGTGTTCGTCGACCGCCTCACCACGCGCTCGGACAAGGAGGCATGGGGCTCGATCTCGGCCATCGTGTCGATCTCGGCGGTGATCCTCGTCGGCGCCACGGTCCTCTTCTTCATCGGCGCACCGCTCATCATCGACGCCTTCACGGCGTTCGACCATACGAAAGGGGTGCTGGCTTCCACGAACCTGGGGCGCGAGAAGGACGTCGCCACTTCGCTGCTCCGGTGGTTCGTGCCCCAGATCGCCCTCTACGGGTTCATCGCTCTCGCCACCGCACTGCTCAACACGAGGCGCCGCTTCGTGGCGCCGATGTGGGTGCCCATCGCCAACAACCTCGTGTGCATCGCAGTCCTGCTGTGGTTCCACGAGGTGGCCGGCCCCCATCCGAGCCTCCTCGCCTTCCAACAGCACCCCAACCAGCTGCTGATCCTAGGTCTGGGCACCACGCTCGGCGTCGCCGTCCAGGCCCTCTTGCTGCTCCCCGCGCTCTGGCGGGCCAAGCTCTCGGGGCTGCGTTGGCACTGGGACCCGGCCAACGAGGCCGTGCGCACCGTGGTGCGGCTCGGCTCGTGGACCTTCGGGTTCGTGCTCGCCAACCAGATCGCCCTGTTCGTGGTCATCGCCCTGGCGGTGAGCGCAGGTGGCGGGGCGCCGGTGTCCTCGTACACCTACGCCTACACCTTCATGCAGATGCCCTATGCGGTGGTCGCCGTCTCGGTCATGGCGGCTGTGCAGCCCGACCTGGCCGAGCGCTGGACCGAAGGGGACATCCCGGCCTTCCTCCGCCGGCTGTCGGGGGGTATGCGCGCCATGCTCGCCATCATCATCCCGGCATCGGTCGGGCTGCTGCTGCTGGCGAAGCCCGCCGTCGCCCTCTTCCTCGGCCACGGTGCAGGCTCGGCCGCCCAGACGGCCACCACCGGTGAGGCGCTCGCCATGTTCGCCGTCGGCCTCCCGGGCTTTTGCACCTTCCTCTACGTCGTGCGGGTGCTCCAGGCCATGCAGCGCACCAAGGTGGCCTTCTGGCTCTACCTCTGCGAGAACGCCTGCAACATCATCTTGGCGATCGCCTTCGTCCACCCGCTCGGGGTGCGAGGGCTCGCCCTCTCGCTCAGCATCGCCTACACGCTCGCCGCCATCGTCGGGGTCTACGTGCTGCGCAGCTGGCTCGGCCCTCTCGGCACCCCGCGCGTCTGGGCGCCGCTGCGCCGGGTGGGGATCGCCACCGCCGTGATGGCCGTGGCGGTCGCCGTGGTCCTCAACCTGTCCGGCTCGACCAGCGGCTTCGGCCTGCTCGTGCGCGTCGGCGCGGCGGTGGTCATCGGGCTGGTCGTCTACCTCGGCACCGCCGCTGCACTGACGCGGCGCGCCGGGCGACGAGGGCCCCAGCGGCCGCCCGAGGGGACGTCCCGGCCGCGGCCGGCGCCGCCTCCCGCTCCCGCACCTGCGCCCGGGGACCCCGAACCGGCCGGGGTCACGGGGCCGGTGGCGAGCACCCACCCGGTGCGCACGCTCGACGACCCGCCCGAGCCCGCGGACGACCAGTTCGACGACGACTCGGAGCGCAGGAGGATCTGGCCCCCACCCTGAGAGGCGGGAGCCATGGCAGACTCGTGCCTCGCGAGCCGCAGGCCCCGGGGCCGGCCGTAAAGGGGGAGAGAACATGAGCGGTGTGCGCGTGGTGACCGATAGCGCCTGCGACCTGACGGTCGAGGTGGCAGCCGAGCGGGGCATCACCGTCGTCCCCCTCACCATCCGCTTCGGGGACGAGGAGCTCCTCGACCGGCGAGACCTGTCGCCTGACGAGTTCTGGCGGCGCTGCAAGGGCACCGCCACCCTCCCCGAGACCGCCGCGCCCTCACCCGGCTCCTTCCACGCCGCCTTCGAGCAGGCGCGCGACGAGGGTGCCGACGGCGTGTTGTGCATCACCCTGTCCTCGGGTGTCTCGGCCACCTACCAGAGCGCCCTGGCCGGGGCCGAGGCGATGGGCGAGGGCTTCCCGATCTCGGTCGTCGACTCCCGCACGCTCACCATGGGCCAGGGCCTGCTCGTCCTCGCCGCCTCCGATGCGGCCGCCGGCGGCGCCTCGCTCACCGAGCTCGTCGCCCAGGTCGAGGACCAGATCCCCCGCATGCGCGTCTACGGCGCGCTCGACACGCTCGAGCACCTGCAAAAGGGCGGCCGGGTGGGCAGCACGTCCGCCCTCATCGGCTCCCTGCTCTCGATCAAGCCGGTGCTGGCGGTGAAAGACGGCATCGTGGCCGAGGAGTCCAAGCAGCGAACCCGGGGCCGCTCCCTCGACTACCTCGCCAACAAGACCAAGGCGGACGCCCCGCTCGAGTGGCTCGCCGTCTGCGACGGCGCGGCACCCGACCTCGACGCCATGCTGGGCCGCCTCGCCGGCGTGGAAGTCGAGCACGACCTCGTGGTCACCACGCTCGGCCCGGTTGTCGGCACCCACGCCGGTCCGGGAACGGTGGGCGTCTGCTACATGCTGGCCGCCGGTCCTCGCGGGAGCGACGGCTAACCTTTTGGCGATGGACGCCACCCCTGTGAGCAGCGACACCGCCGGAAGCTCGGCCTTCGGGGCCGACTGGCCCGTCAAGGCGGCTGACGCCGTCGACGCCGCCGTCAACCTGGTCGTGGACAAGGCGGTCCGCCCGGTCATCATCGGGGCACGCGCTGTGGTCTTTGGGATCCTGATGGGCGTGCTCGCCATCGTGGTCACCGCCACGGTCTCGATCGGCCTCATCCGCCTGCTCGACGTCTACGCCTTCCCGGGCAGGGTCTGGGCCTCGTACACGCTCGTCGGCTTCCTGTTCAGCGCCATCGGGCTCTACCTTTGGACCAAGCGATCCGGCGGGACGCCGGTCGGCGGCAACTCGGCGGCGTGAGCGAGCACCGCAAGGTCGTCATCGCCGGATCCGGACCGGCGGGGTTGACGGCCGCGCTCTACACGGCCCGCGCCCAGCTCTCCCCCGTCGTGATCGAGGGCGAGCCTTCCTCCACCAGCGACCAGCCCGGCGGGCAGCTGATGCTCACGACTGACGTCGAGAACTTCCCAGGATTCCCCGACGGCATCATGGGCCCCGAGCTCATGATGAACATCCGCTCCCAGGCGGCGCGCTTCGGCGCCGAGCTCCTGACCCAAAAGGTCAGCCGCGTCGACCTGTCGCACTCGCCGTTCGGCGTCTGGGTGGGCGACGCGGAGGCCGCCGAACCCACCTACGAGGCCGAGACCCTCATCGTGGCCACCGGCGCCCAGAGCCTCTGGCTCGGCATCCCCGGCGAGGACCGACTCCTCGGCCACGGCGTCTCGTCGTGCGCCACCTGTGACGGCTTCTTCTTCCGCAACCACGAGATCGCCGTCGTGGGCGGTGGTGACTCCGCCCTCGAAGAGGCGATCTTCCTCACCCGCTTCGCCACCAAGGTGACCGTGATCCACCGGCGCGAGGAGTTGCGGGCCTCGCAAATCATGCAGGACCGGGCGCGCCAGAACCCCGCCATCGAGTTCCGCTGGAACACGAGGGTCACCGCGGTGCTGGGCGAGGAGAAGCTGACCGGGATCGAGGTAGCCGATACTGTCACCGGCGAGACCGCTGTGCTGCCGGTGACCGGCCTGTTCGTCGCCGTCGGCCACGAGCCCAACACGGCGATCGTGAAGGGGCAGCTCGAGCTCGAGGACAACGGCTACATCCGGACCTTCGGTGGCTCAAAGACGAGCGTCGGAGGGGTCTTCGCCTGCGGCGACGTCCAGGACCACTACTACCGACAGGCCATCACCGCGGCGGGGTCGGGCTGCATGGCGGCCATCGACGCCGAACGTTGGCTCGAAGAGCAAGGCTCCTAAGGGACCGGGAACACCGGCGCCAGGGGTGGTGTTGAAAGTGCCAGGCGGGTTCGCTCCCGACGACGTGAGGAGACAGCAATGAGTGAGAAGATCGTGACGTTGGACGACGCTACGTTTGACGAGCATGTCAAGGCCGCAGACGTACCGGTGCTGGTCGACTTCTGGGCGGAGTGGTGTGGCCCGTGCAAGATGATCGCCCCGGTGCTCGAGGAGATCGCCACCGAGCAGGAGGGCAAGCTCCAGATCGGCAAGCTCAACATCGACGACAACCTGGACGTGACGAGGCGCTACGACGTGATGAGCATCCCGACGTTGATCCTCTTCAAGGACGGCGAGGTCAAGGCGCGCCTGATCGGCGCGAAGCCCAAGGGCCAGCTGCTCCAGGAGCTGTCGGCGTACCTGTAAACGGGGCGGGGCCCCTGGATGACGCCAGGGGCCTGCCGCTCGGCACTGGCGCGGAGGGCCCGGCGGTCACCGACGTGCGCCGCAGGCTGGACGCGCTCGGGTTCGTTACCGTCGAAGACCCTGCCGCCTGCTACGGGCCAGCGACCAGGACCGCGGTCGAGGCGTTCCAGCACCGCCGTGGGCTGAAGGTCGACGGCGTCTGCGGGCACCAGACCTGGAACACGCTGGTGGAAGCCGGCCTCTCGCTGGGGGACCGCACCTTGTGGCGGCGCACCCCGATGCTGCGCGGTGACGACGTGGCCGAGCTCCAGCAGCGCCTCGGCGCCCTCGGCTTCGACACCGGCCGCGTCGACGGCATCTTCGGCCGGCAGACCGCAGAGGCGCTCGCCGAGTTCCAGCGCAACGCCGGGCTTCCGGCCGACGGGATCGCGGGGTCGACCACTGTCGCCGAGCTGCACCGCGTGCAGCTGCGCAACCGCGTTCCCCAGCTGGTCTCGACCGTGCGCGACCGGGAGCGGCTGCGCGACGCCCCGCCGACGATGGTCGGGCGCCACCTGGCCATCGGCGAGAGCGGCGGCCTGGCCACCACCGCCGGGGCCCTGCGCCGCAAGCTGGTGGCCGCCGGGGCGCGGGTGATCTCCCTGCACCATCCCGACGGCTCCGCCCAGGCCCACGAGGCAAACGCTGTCGGCGCTGAGGTCTACATCGGGCTGCGGCTCGACCCGGGCCATGCCGGCTGCTCCACGTCCTTCTACTCCGGCTACGCCTACGAATCCCCCGGGGGCCGGCGCCTGGGCGAGCTGATCCAGTCCCTGGTGCCTGCCGCTCTCGGCGTGCCCGACGAAGGGGTCACGGGCATGTCCGTGCCGGTGCTGCGCGAGACCCAGATGCCCGCGGTCATCGTCGAGGTCGGCCCGGCCAGCGCCGTGGTCGAGCGCGGTCCGGTGCTCGCCGATGCACTCCTGCGCGCCCTGGTCGCCTGGGCTACGACGTCGTGGGACTAGCGGGAGTTTGCCGTAGCCACTCAGGCGCTACGGACGAGCTCGACTTCCACCTCGGGAGCGGGCGACGCCGCGCCGGTGAAGATGCCCTTGAAGGGCGGGACGTCACCGTAGTCACGTCCCCGGGCCACCACCACGTGGCGCTCGGCGACCGGGTCGAGGCCGGTCGGGTCGAAGGGCTCCCACGCACCGAGCCACGCCTCCACCCACGCGTGGCTCTCACCCACCACCTCCTCGCCCAACGGCGCTTCGGGCGAGGGGTGCAGGTACCCCGAGACGTAGCGCGCCGGGATGCCCATCGAGCGCAGGATGCCGATGGTGATGTGGGCGAAGTCCTGGCAGACACCACTCCCCCGTCGCCAGGCCTCCGGGCCGGTGGTCGACACGCTGGTCGAGCCGCGTACGTACGCCAGGCGCCCGTTCACGAGCTCGACCGCCTCGCGCACGGCGTCGCGGGGGTCGTCGAAGCGGTGACGCACGGCTGACGCGTAGTCGACCAGCTCGAGGTCCTCGGGGGCGAAGTGGCTGGCCAGCAGGAACTCCGACCACCGGTCGCTCACGCGGTCCACGCCCGCCCAGTCGACCTCGGGCCCCGGGTTGGGCGCGCCGGAGGTCTCAACCACGCTGCGGCCGACCACCTGCAGCTCGGTGTGCGGCTGGTGCAGGTCGAAGCTGTAGACGAGGGTCCCCCAGTAGTCGTGGTGGCGCGACATGCGCGTGGCCGGCTGGACTTCGACGCGCGCGTCGAGAGTGACCTGGCGGCCCGTGGTCATGGGCGAGAGCCGCACCTCGTTGTAGGAGGCCGTGACCTCACCGTCGTAGCGGTAGAGGGTTGAGTGCCGGATCCGCAGCTGCCATCCCGAGCGGGCCATCAGGCGCTCCACTCGACGGCGCGGGTGTGGCGGAAGTAGCGACCGGCGACGGCGGCCGCCGTCTCGCTGCAGCGCTCCTGGAGGATGGCCAGGCGCTCGGGCAGGTCGTCGAGGAGCGACGAAAGCGGGGCGAACTCGAGGGCGGCGCGGGCGCGTCCGATTGTCCGGCGGGCCTCGTCGGACTGCCCGGCCCGCCCGATCGAGGGGTCGAGCTCGGCCAGGCAGCGCTCGGCGGTGTTGAGCGCGCAGAACACCGAGCGCGGGAAGAGCCGGTCGAGGAGGAGGAACTCGCCGGCGAGCGAGGCATCGACGGCGCGCTGGTAGGTGCGCAGGTAGGCCTCGTGCGCCGAGCAGCAGCGCAGCGTGGTGACCCATCCCTGGTCGCCCCAGACCCCGATCGAGCGCGCCTTGAGGAGCCGGCACGTCATGTCGACGCGCTCGAGGTTGCGCCCGAGCACGAGGAAGCGCCAGCCGTCGTCGTGACTCATCGTGGCATCGGCCAGGCCGGCCATCACCGCACTTCGGTCCTTCACCCAGCCGAAGAGCGCGTGCGGGGTGGCAGTGGTGTCCTCGTCGAGCATGGCCGGGAGGGTCAAGAACATGGCGTTGAGCACCTCCCACATCTCCGACGAGATGGCGGGGCGGGCGCTGCGGGCGTTCTCCCAGGCCGCGGCGATGGCTCCGGCGATGGTCGAGGGTGAGGTCCGGTCGTAGGCCAGGGCGTGGAGCGCCTGGTTCGGGTCCTCGATCCCGTAGAGGGGGAACGGCACCCCCATGATGGCGAGCAGGGCCGAGGACGCGTCCGCCGCGTCGACGGTCGCCTCCTCCAAGAGCAGGTGGTAATGCACGTCGAGGATGCGGGCCGTGTCCTCGGCCCGCTCCAGGTAGCGGCCGAGCCAGTAGAGCGCCTCGGCGATGCGGCTCAGCATCTCGTCACCGCCCCCTCACTGCTGCGCCGCGCTCGCCTGGCCGGCGGGGCCGGGATCGGGTGGCGACAGGGGCTCGGTGGCCAGGCGGGGCACATGGACCGGGGCGAGGCTGTGGGCGACGAAGCGCTCGTCGGCCAGCACCCAGGTGTCCTTCGAGCCGCCCCCTTGGCTCGAGTTGACCACGAGGCTCCCGCGCGGGATGGCGACCCTGGTCAGGCCTCCGGCGGCAACCCACACCCGCTCCCCGTCGTGGACGGCGAAAGGCCGCAGGTCCACATGGCGGGGCCCGAAGTCACGGCCGGTATGGGTGGGCGAACTCGACAGCTGGATCACCTCCTGCGCGATCCATCCTCGCGGGTTGGCGGCCACGCTGGCCCGCAGCTCGACCAGCTCCTCCTCCTCGGCCTGGGGGCCGATGACCAGACCCTTGCCTCCCGAGCCGTCCACCGGCTTGAGGACCAGGTGGTCGAGGCGTCCGAGCACGTGGACCAGCTGCTCAGGGTCCTCCAGGTTGTAGGTCGGCACGTTGGCCAAGATGGGCTTCTCGCCGAGGTAGTAGTCGATGAAGGTGGGCACGTGCGGGTAGAGGGCCTTGTCGTCGGCCACGCCGTTGCCCGCGGCGTTGGCGATGGCCACGTTGCCCGCCCGCGCCGCGCCGAGGATCCCCGGGCAGCCGAGGAGCGAATCCGGGCGGAAGTGCAACGGGTCGAGGTAGTCGTCGTCGAGGCGGCGGTAGACGACGTCGACCCTGGTCTCCCCGTCGGTGGTGCGCATGGCGACCACCCCGTCGCGACAGATCAGGTCGCGCCCCTCGACCAGCTCCACCCCCATCTGACGGGCCAAGAAGACGTGCTCGAAGTAGGCGCTGTTGGCCACGCCGGGCGTGAGCACCACCACAGTCGGGTCGGAGCGGTCCGCGGGAGCGGCGCGCCGCAGCGCCTCGAGCAGGCGGGCCGGGAAGTCGAGCACCGACCGCACGCGGTGCGACGTGAAGAACTCGGGGAACACGTGGGTCATCGCCCGCCGGTTCTCGATCACGTACGAGATGCCCGACGGCGTCCGCAAGTTGTCTTCGAGGACCAGGTAGTTGCCCTTCGGGTCACGGACCAGGTCGACCCCGGCCACGTGGACCCGGACGCCGTTGGGCGGCTCGATGCCCGCCGCCTCGCGGCAGTACTGGCTGGATGTGAGCACCAGGCGCCGGTCGATCACCCCGTCACGCAGGATGTGGGCGGCGCCGTAGACGTCGGCGAGGAACGCCTCGAGGGCGCGCACCCGCTGGGTGACGCCCGCCTCGATGACCTCCCATTCGTGCTCCGGGACGATCCGCGGGACAAGGTCGAGCGGAAAGGGTCGCTCCTCCCCCGAGAGGGAGAAGGTGATGCCCTGGTCGCGAAAGGCCATGTCACGAGCCCGGCAGCGCGCCTCGAACTCCTCGGCGGTCAGCTGCCCCAGCAGGGCGTGAAGGGCCACGTAGTGCTCTCGGGGCACCCCAGGCGACTCGAACAGCTCGTCCCAGCAGTTGTCCAGGAGCTCGTAGCCGTCCAGCAGGTCGCCCACCAAACCTCCAGTCATCGACGCGCGCACGGCGCCCAGCCTCGCCGACCTTCATAGCGCGGTCGTTACCTGAGGATGACGCCTCTGTGAACTCAGTCGCTCCTACTCATCCTTGCAGCCCGTCCCCGTCCAGACCGGAACCGACCACCGCTCTCGCTGCCAGTTCACCTTGTCGGCGGCGACGCGGCAAATTGACCCCCGACGAGGTGACGGGGATGCGGCACTGTGTGACCGCAACGCGACGAAACCTCTACTTCCACCCCACAATGCGACAATCCACAACGTCATGCACAGGTTGTGGACGAAGCTAAAGAGGGGGTTTAATCTTGTTCCTCGAGGGTAACTACCGCCCCGTGCGAGGGTCCGCCGCGTGCTGGCCCGCGGCGACGGTGCTTGGCACGTCGTCCCAGCTCAAAGGCCCTCTGCGACGCCGGATGCCCCAGCCTCACCCTTCTGCTCCCCCACCATCAACCGGTAGATACGCTCGAGATCCTCGAGGGTGGCGAAGTCGACGACTAGCCGGCCCCTTCGGTTTTGCAACTCCACCTTCACGCGCGTGTTGAGGTGCGTCGACAGGAGCTCCTCGAGTTCGAGCACCCCCGGCTCGGGCAGGCGCCGCGTCCCCGGCCGGCCGCTGGTAGCACCTCGGGTAGTACCTGAGGGTTCGGGATCCACCACGAGGGTCAGCTCGGGCTCCACTCCCCCGCCACGGACGAACTCCTCGAGCACCCGCACGGTCAAGCCCTCGGCGATGATCCGCTCGACCAGGAGCTCTTGGAGGGCCCGGTCCGGGGTCCCGAGGAGGGCACGGGCGTGGCCCGCAGAGATGGTGTTCTCCGCGAGCGCTCGCTGCGCGCCGGAGGGGAGCTGGAGCAACCGCAGCGTATTGGTCACCGCTGTGCGGCTCTTCCCCACGCGGGTGGCAACCTGCTCGTGGGTGAATTCGAACTCATCGATCAACTGCTGGTAGGCCGCTGCCTCCTCGAGTGCGTTGAGGTCAGCCCGGTGGATGTTCTCGACAAGTGCCTGTTCGAGGCTGTGGACGTCGCTCGTGGCCGTCTGGACAAGGACCGGGATGGTCTGAAGGCCGGCCCGGCGCGCCGCCCTCCAGCGCCGCTCCCCCGCGATGAGCTCATAGCTCTCGGCCTCTCCATCGACTTCTCGGACCAGGATCGGCTGCAGGACACCCAATTCCCGGATGGACGCAGCCAGCGACGACATCGCCTCCTCATCGAAGTGTGACCTCGGCTGGAGCGCGTTGGGCCGGATGCTCGAGATCGGCACCTCCCGCAGGGCTGAGCGACGGTCCCCCACCACCTCAGTGGGCAGGAGAGCACCCAGGCCCTTACCCAGTCCGCTTCGACGCGCCATTGCTGACCTCCTTTGCAAGTTCCCGGTAGGCAACAGCGCCTCGAGAGGTAGGGTCGAACACGGTGATCGGCTGGCCGAAGGATGGCGCCTCGGATAACCGCACGGTGCGGGGGATGACGCTGCGGCACACCTGCTCGGGGAAGTGGCGACGGACTTCGCCCGCGACGTCCGCTGCCAGACGCGTTCTCGAGTCGAACATGGTGAGCACAATGGTGCTGACTTCGAGCTCGCTGTTCAGGTTTGCGGCGACCAGATGCACATTGCGGAGCAGCTGGCTCAGTCCCTCTAGTGCGTAGTACTCGCATTGGATCGGCACGAGCACCTCGGACGCGGCAGCCAGCCCGTTCACGGTGATCAACCCCAGCGAGGGTGGGCAGTCGATCAGGACGAAGTCGAAGTCATCGATGACCGTCTCAATGGCCCGCCGGAGCTTGAGCTCTCGGCTGAACGCCGGGACCAGCTCGATCTCGACCCCGGCCAGATCGATGGTCGCAGGGGCGACGAAGAGGTTCTTCACACTGGTCGGCTCAACACAGTCCTCAAGTGGCGTGTCGCGCATGATGACGTCATACATCGAGGACTCGAAGTTCCGGGCGTCGATGCCGAGCCCGGTGGTGGCATTGCCCTGGGGATCGAGGTCGATCACCAGGACGCGATAGGAGAGCTCCGCCAACGCAGCGCCGAGGTTCACGGTCGTCGTGGTTTTCCCGACCCCGCCCTTCTGGTTGGCGATGGCGATCACCCGTGGCAGCGGCCGTGGCGCGTGCACACCCTGCCCGACGACAGAACTCACATCGAGCGTGGGGGCCGTCAGAGTCGGCGCCATCGTCGCCGAGTGGGCACGCCGCGAGGCCGGTGGCTTCTCGGAGCTCACCGTCTCGCGGTGTGCAACCTCCTCGGAGGCCGGGGGCGCTTCGGCGGGTGAAGCGGGTGGGACACCGACAGCTTGCGCGCCATCGGAGGTTTCACGTGAAACGTCGCCCTGAAGGAGAGGATCCGAGTGAGGTGCAGCGGATGGCACGCTGTTCGCAGAAGGGTTCTCGGTCTCCGGGGCCGGCTGCGGTGGGGCCGTCGGAGGCGTCACGACCGGATCGGGGACCGGAGGATCTGCCGCGAACTCGTCGGCTGCGGGCAGGGGAGTGGGCTCGGCGGCGACTGGGGAGGGAGCCGAAGCCTGGGGCTCCGGATCGGCGATGGGACTCTCAACCTCTGTCGGCGGAGCTGCCGTGGATGGCGGCTCTTCTCTGTCACGCCGCCGGAGCCGCATACCCACCGATCCCGCCGTTGCCGCGCTGCACCGCCCCATCCTCGCTGCCCCTCAACCATTGGTCAAGCCACTTCGGCGAGTTTCGGCGATTTCTTCCCCATTTCCCATCCTGTTCGACCCGTCGATCCATGTTTCACGTGAAACGTCGTGATCCGGCGGTCGCGTTGCCCTACGTGCACGTTGACGTCGTCACGGGCGCTCAGTCGGGAGCAGCGCCGGATCGGGATTCGGAGACTCGGGCCAGGTTGGGACCGCCGGGCGTTCGCCAAAGACAAGCCGTCACAGTACCGGGCCCGCACGCGCACGGCGCGTTGCGCGGGCCCCCGAGGACAAATTGACCCAGCAGCGGTCGGCGGAAAACGCGCACTGCGCCCCTGGACGGACGTCGCGTGCCGAGAGCGGGACTCCGGGGATCCGAAACTTGCGGCTCCACGTCAGCGATGTTCATGTCCGTGCAAACTGTCTTCAGCCATCACGGCACATCCGTCGCAGTCTTGGCGATCTGGCGGGGTGCGCCTGCTACCTTCTCCGACGTTCTCGGACTGCATCTCCAAACGGAACCAGGCAATCAAGCCCTCGTGTCGGAATCCTCGATCCAGAAGTCGTCACCACACAAGAGCCGATGTGCTGATGGTGGGGGAGTGCGGCGTACTGTCGCCCGCCGGCATTCCCATCATCGGTGTTCCCGGCCGGATTTCACTGACCGGCGGATCCTGCGCGCTGCACGGGATGGTTGGTCACTCACATCGACGTCAGGCCCTTGGAATAGGTGCACCCTCGATCGCGCACCGGGCGGCAGCGGAAAGCCAGCGATCTCTCGGCGTCGCACAGTCGCTCTGGCGCTGATCCACTGCGGCGCTCTCCCTGGGTCGGCCCCGCCGGACCGCCACATCGAGCCCGTACCTACCGCCCGGGCGTAGGCCGACCAGCCGTGCTGCGGTCGAATCGCGGCCGTGGGTCTGTCTCGGTGATCGCCGCTCTCACGCTTCGCGGACGGCGATGCCGTGGATGTTTCACGTGAAACATCCACGGCGGGAGTCACGCTTCAGAACAGGGGGCGCTTCTTGGGTACCCCGTCGCGCCGGGCAAAGCGGTCCGGACACGGCCTCACACATTCCATGGTCGAGTACGCGAACGTGCTGCGGGTCACCACGGCTGGACCCAATCCCAGCTGGCCGAGCCCGTCTGCGGGCCAGCGTGCAGCACCCTCGGTGTCAGGCGGCTCAGAAACGACAAGCCGACCACCTGGGTGCAGGAATGGGGCTGCACACTCGGCGGTGACACCTGGTGCCCCGAACGAGCGGGCCACCACGCCGTCGAACGCTCCTCGCAGGGCTGCCTCATGGCCGAGGGCCTCCGCTCGGCCATGGAGCACGGTGAATCGATCGGAGAAATGACACCGCTCGACTGCGCTGCGCAAGAAGTCACACCGCCGCTCACCGGCGTCGACCAGGGTGAACCTACAGTCAGGCCACAGGTCGCCCAGCACCAGGCCGGGCAGGCCTCCTCCCGATCCCAGGTCGAGGTACGGACCCGAACCGGGGCCTGGTACTCGCCCGAATGCCTGCGCAAAGCCAGCGGCATGCTCGAGGTGACGCGCGACTGGCCCAGGTCCGAGGAATCCGAGTTGGCGTGCCTCTTCGAGGACCGCGACGACCGGTGCGCTGATCGAAGGGTCAACAGCCATGGGACGGGTCTGTCCTGATCGCGCCCACCCGGCCGACCCGGGCGAGCTCAGCCGGCAGGGGCAATGACGATATAGCGGGAGGGGTCCTCGCCCTCCGAGCGTGTGACCACGCCATCGATGGCGCTCACGCTGTCGTGCACCACCTTGCGGTCGGCGGGCGACATGGCCTCCAGGGCGCGCTCGGTGCCGGTCTCGATCACCTCGGACGACACCTGCTGGCTGAAACGCTGCAGCGCGGCGGCGCGGCGCTCGCGGTAGCCCGCGACATCGACCAGGATACGGTCGGTCTTCGAGGGGAACTGACGCTGCACAACCGTTCGGGTCACGTCCTGGAGCGCAGCAAGCGTGCTGCCACGCGGGCCCACCAGGAGACCGAGGTCGTCACCGTTCGCCGCCAGTTCGACGGTTTCCTCGTCGAGTGTGCGGGTCTCGACGGTGGCGTCGAAGCCGAACTCGGCCATCAGTCCCTGGAGGAACACCTGGGCCGCTTGGGCCTGCTCCTCGAGTGTCATACCTTCGGCCATTTCGCTTTCCTCCGCTTTCGCTGTGGACTTCGTGCTCGGACGCGGGGACTTCCCGTTCCCTGCGTCGTTTGCGGTCACCGCCGCGCCGGCCGCCGCCGCGCCGTCAGTGCCGCTGCGACCTGATCCCCTCGAACGGCGACGTCGCGAGGAGCTGCTTGAACCGCCGCCTTCACCTGCGGCACCGTCTGAAGGTCGGCTCCCGGCGTTGCCATCGCGTCGCGAACCCCCCTGGTTCGAGCCCGAACGGCTCTTCTCCCGCTCGCGTGGCCGACGGGTCCGCTTGGGTCGGGGGCCGACGGGGCGCACCCGGGCCCGGACACGGGCCTCGGACCGCACCCTCCCGAAGAGCCCGGTCTTCGGCTCGGCCAAGATGACGACTTCAGCGTCAGCCTCGGCAACTCCGAGCTGGTCGAGCGCAGCTTCCTTTGCCTCTTCGATGGTCTTGCCTGTGACTTCGACCCACTCCACGGATTCAGCGCGCCTTTCTGTCTCTCTTGGCCTTCGAGCGCGGATGCGGCTTGGGCTTGTCTGCCACGCCGTCCGTCGTCCCGTTCGTGTTGCCGTTGCTGGTGGATGCACCGGGGCGCGGTTTGCGGCTCGTTGGTCTCGAACTGGTCTTCTTCACCGCATCGCCGGCTGCTGCGGCTGCCGCGTCCTGGGTGCCGTTCCCCTTCGGGAGCGGGGGTTTCTCCTTCGTGGAGGCCGCCTTCTTCACCTCAGAGCTGCGCGCCGGTATGGAGCGCTCGCCCACCGGTTGCACGATGCCGGTTCGGAACATGATGTCCTGTGTCGCGATGCGGATGAGTGTTGAAGTGATCATATAGATCACAACTGCGGCGGGGATTAAAAAGTAAATGTATGCAAAGAAAATCGGCATGACTTTTTGCATAGTCTGCATCTGGGGGTTGGCCGCTGCCGCCTGAGGGTTGCGACTCTGCATCTGCCGCATTTGGATGAACTGCAGCACCACGGCGATAGCCACCAACGCGAAGTAGGGAACGTAGTTGTACCAGGCGCCATGGTGGGAGAAGGGCTTCAGGGCGAGGTTGATCCCGAACGCCGGCATTGCCCCGGAACTGGCCACGAGGTGGTGGAACATCGTGGAGTTCGTGGGGATGTAGCGGGGTTCCGCACAGACCGTGGCGGGGGAGATCGGCCGACAGACCGTGCCGATCATCTGCTGGGTGCCACTCACGAACTTCTGGCCCGCAGGGATGGTGTTGGTCAGCCCTTTGATGACATCGTAGAGAATGAAAAGGAAGGGCATTTGTAGGAACATTGGGAGACAGCCACCGGCTGGATTTACCCCTTGTTCCTTGTAGAGCCGCATGAGCTCTTCATTCAGTTGCGCCCGATTCTCGGCACCCTTGTATTTCGCCTGCAGCTTCTTGATCTCGGGCTGGATCTGCTGCATCCCGATCATCGACTTGGTGCTCTTCACCGTGAGGGGCGTGAGCGCCCCCATGATCAAGATGGTGAGGATGATGATGGCGATGGCGTAGTTCGGGATGATCCCGTAAATAAACGCCAGGACGTAGCCGAAGAGCTTGAAGACCGGCTGGAAGATCTCCCCGACCTTCTTGAAGAGGGAGTTCTCCGCCAGGAGCAGGGCGAGAGTCACGCTGGTCATGATGTCGCGGTCTTCCTGTGAGCCCCGGTCTCGAGCGGCACGAGATCAATCCCGCGTCCACCGAAGGGGTGGCAACGCAGCAGGCGGCGAAGAGCGAGCCGCCCGCCGCGGAACAGCCCGTGGCACTCGATCGCCTCTTCTGCGTACGCCGAACACGACGGGTAGAACCGGCACGGCGAGACGGCCCCGGAGCGGAGCTGCTGGTAGCCGTGGATGGCCTTGAGGGCGGCCCGCTGGCCGGTGGTCAGCGCCGTGGGTGCAGCGACCGCGCTCATGGCGCCGGCGACCCTGCGGCGCGCAATGCCGAGAGGCTGAGTTCGCGGAGCCTCGCGAACTCGAGGTCGGCTGCGGCTCGGTCGGTCGTGACCAGGTAGGCACCTTCTGCCAGCTCCGCTGCCCCTTCCCGGATCGCCTCACGGAGGCGGCGACGAAGGCGGTTACGCACGACGGCGTTGCCGCAGTGACGCGAAATTGCGAACCCGACCTCGACAAATGGGTCGTGGGCGGCCTCGGGGTTTGGGACGTACTTGACCCGGATCGGCCCGCGCGCGGCCCGACCGGCGGGCCGGCTGAGCGCCCGAAATGTCGAACGCTGGCGAATGCTCCCGAGGACTGGGGTGGTCACGACGACTCAGACAGTGAGCCGATGACGCCCTTTGAGCCGCCTCGCCTGCAGGATCGCTCGCCCGCCGCGCGTGGACATGCGCTTGCGGAACCCGTGCGTCTTCGCTCGTTTACGGGTGTTTGGTTGGTAGGTGCGCTTCACGTCAGTTGCCTTTCGCCTCTCCCGCCGGTCCGGAGACGGGACCGAATTTCTGGGAGGGCCATCACCCGCCCCACCAGGAAACAGGGCGTCGAAGGCGATGGCGCTCCACCGATGCTAGGCGCGATTGACCAATGCCACTAGTCGGGACCTCCGCCACGGTGTACGTTCGGGCCTCCACGGGCACGCGCTGTACTCCACACCTGTGGATCTGGCTGTGGATGGGCGGCCCGAGGGGCTTTCGGAGGAGCAGGTGGACAATACCGACGGGCTGTGGACGCGCTGCACAGCGTCGTTGCGTGAGCAGGTGTCCGACGCCACGTGGCAGATGTGGCTCTCGCCCATCGAGCCACTCAACTTCGAGGGCTCCGTCCTCACGCTCTCCGTGCCCAACGCGGTCGTTCGAGAGCGCGTGTCGTCGCGCTTTTTGCCCATGATCCAAGACACCTTGGCGACCGTCGCCGGCGGGGACATCTCCGTCGAGCTCCAGGTGAGCGAGCGAGAGACGCCACCCAGCCTGCCCGCTCCCGAAGACCCGCCCGTCCAGACAGGACCCCAGAGCCGGGCGCAGTCGCGCTCGGTCGCGCGCAACGCCGCTGCCAACCGGGAGACCCCCTCTGTCCAACTCGATCCCCGGTTCACCTTCGACACCTTCGTCGCCGCGTCGTCGAACCGCCTCGCCCACGCGGCCGCCCAATCCGTGGCCGAGATACCCGGCCGGTCCTACAACCCCCTGTTCATCTACGGTGCCTCGGGCCTGGGGAAAACCCATCTTCTCCACGCCATTGGCAACTATGTCCAGGAGAACTACTCCCAGCACCGGATCCTCTACGTCACGACCGAGACGTTCCTGAACGACTTCGTCGACGCACTGCGCATGTCCGCCACGATCGCGTTCAAGCGCCGCTACCGGGAGTGCGACGTGCTCCTCATTGACGACATCCAGTTCATGGAGAACAAAGAAGGCCTCCAAGAGGAGTTCTTCCACACCTACAACGACCTCCATGGTGCTGGAAAGCAGATCGTCCTCACCTCGGACCGTGCACCTCGCTCGATCGAGACGCTCGAGGACCGGCTCCGGAGCCGTTTCCTCTCGGGCCTGATCACCGAGATCGACCCCCCGGACCTCGAGACACGCCTGGCGATCCTGCGGACCAAGGCGGAATCCGACAGCGAGGACATCGCCGACGACGTCTTGGAGTTCATCGCCACCCATGTGAAGGACAACATCCGCGAGCTCGAAGGGGCCCTCATCCGGGTGACCGCGTTCGCCAGCCTCAACGGGGAGCGGGTCTCGCTCGACCTCGCCGAGCGCGTCCTGGCCGACATCGTCTCAGCCGGGGAGCCACGCCGCGTCACCCCACAGATGATCCTCGACGCCACCGCCGCCTCCTACGGCTTCTCGGTCGAGAGCCTGATCGGCCCAAGCCGGACCAGGCCACTCGTGACCGCCCGCCAGGTCGCGATGTACCTCACCCGGAGCCTCACGGACTACAGCTACCCCGCCATCGCCCGGGTCTTCGGTGGTCGCGACCACACGACGGTCATCCACGCTGTCGAGAAGATCTCCGGGCAGATGAAGGAGCGCCGGCAGATCTACGAGCAGGTCACCGTCCTGCTGCTCGAGCTGCGGTCCGGCTCATGACGACACGGCGCGCACTGGGGACAAGCCCCCGCCAGCCTGTGGAGCACGATGCTTCGGCCTGGGGATCACCCCCCCATGTGTCCACAGGATCGGGCGGTGCCGCCGGCGGCACGCGACGGTCGTCCCCCATTGGCACCAACCCGGTGGATGACCATATGCGCGGTGACCTGCGAAAATCCCGTATCGTCCACAATCCCCAGCCCTTACTACCTCTAAAGAGATATCTCTCCCTGCTCGGAATTCGTAGTGCGTGTGGACTGCGCCGAATCACCTGAGCCTCTGAGATCCCAGCGAAAGGAACCAATCCGGTGAAGTTCCGGTCAGAACGCGACTCTCTTGTCGAAGCACTCGCCACCGCCGGGCGCGCCGTTGGTGGGCGCGGGTCGTCGGCATCCGCGGTGCTCTCGGGCCTCTTGTTGTCCTGTGAGGGAAATCACCTTGCGGTCACCGGTACCGACCTCGACCTCACCATCCGCTTCGATCTCGAGATCATCGGGATCGAGGACGGGTCCTGCGTCGTGCCCGCCCGCCTCGTAGCGGACATCGTCCGCTCGCTCGAGCCCGGGGCAGTCACGGTCGAGTCGACGGAGGACAAGGTTGAGATCTCGGCGGCTCGGTCGCGTTTCGGGCTGCGGTCCTACCCGGTGGTGGAGTTCCCCCCGATGCAGCCACCGAGCGAGCCCGGCACCCACCTGGCCGCACCAGTGCTCGCCGAGGGCCTGCGCCAGGTCGTCCGTGCCGCGTCGACCGACGACGCCCGTCCCCTGCTCACCGGTGTGCTCATGACCAACGAGGGCGGCACCGTCCGCCTGGTCGCAACCGACTCCTACCGCCTTGCCCTGCGGGACCTGGCGGGGACCTCGGGCTTCGACGACGAGACGGAGATCCTGGTCCCCGCCCGGGCGCTCGCCGAGCTGCAGCGAATCCCCTTCCCGGCAACCGGCGGCGGAGAGGAGCCGAGCGTCGGCGTGCTCACCGGACCCCACGAGATCACCTTCACCACCGGGTCGGTCAGGATCAGCACCAGGCTGCTCGATGGCAGCTACCCCGACTACCGCCAACTGATCCCGGACCACTACCCGAACCGCCTGCACCTTGGGAAGGAATCGCTCCTCGGGGCGCTGCGCCGGGTGCGCCTGCTGGTTCGGGACAACACCACCCCGGTGCGCCTGGCCATGCGGGCCGGAGGGGTCGACCTGTTCGTCAACGCCACCGAGGTGGGCGACGCCAGCGAGACAGTCGACGGTGACTACACGGGCGAGGACCTGGTCATCGCCTTCAACCCGTCGTACCTCATCGACGGGGTCGAGGCCGTCATGGGCGACGAGGTGCTGATCGAGACGGCCGACGCCGTGAAGCCGGCGACGGTGCGCGGCGCGGAGAAGGACGACTACCGCTACCTCCTCATGCCGGTGCGGGTCTCCTGACCGAGGTCGACCCCGTGGTGTTCGGCCGAGATCCTCTGTGAGCCTCGAGCAGCTCGAGCTCACCGCCTTCCGCTCGTTCGCGCACGTGCGCTTCGAGCCCGAACCGCAGGGCACCACGGTCATCGCCGGCCCGAACGGCTCGGGGAAGACCACCCTGCTCGAGGCGGTGGCCTATCTCGGGACGCAGCGCTCCTTTCGGGGAGCGCCACGAGAGGTGATGATCAAGACCGGTGACGACCGTGCAGTGGTGCGAGCGTCACTGACGGGGCGCGACCACCACTTCCTGGTCGAAGCCGAGCTCGTCGCCGCCGGCCGGTCGCGCATCCAGGTCAACCGGCAACCCGCCCGCGACCGCCGCACCCTCGCCGAGGCGGTCCCGGTCACCGTCTTTTCGCCTGAGGACCTCGTAGTCGTGCGGGGCGCGCCGTCGGCGAGGCGCGACCTGCTCGACGACGCACTGGCGCTGCTCGACCCCAAGGCCGGCACGTTGCGCGACGAGGTCGACCGCATCCTTCGCCAGCGCACCGCCCTGCTCCGCCAGAGCTCGGGGCGACTCAGTGACGAGGTGGCGGTCACCCTCGACGTCTGGGACGAGCGGTTGGCCGAGGCGGGCGCGCGCCTCATCGACGCCAGAGAGCGCCTCAGCGCAGATCTCGAGCCGTTCGTCGACGCCTCCTACCAGGTGCTCGCCGGCGCATCGGGTGGCCTCGAGGCACCCGATGGCGTCGCGCTCGAGTATCGCCGGTCCTTCGAAGGGGAGCTCGCCGTCGCCCTCGCCGGCGCGCGCCTCGACGACGTGCGCCGGGGCGTCTCCACTCTCGGCCCGCACCGCGACGACCTCCAGGTCAGCCTGGCCGGACGCGACGCGAGGCTCCAGGCCTCGCAGGGGGAGCAGCGCTGCATCGCGCTGGCGCTACGGCTCGCGGTCCACCACCTGGTGACCGAGCGCACCGCATTGGTGCCCATCTTGCTGCTCGACGACGTCTTCTCCGAGCTCGACCCTGCGAGGAGCCGGGCGCTGCTCGGTGAGCTGCCCTCTACACAGGCGCTGCTCACCACCGCCGTGCCCATCCCTGATGGCGTGGCCGTGGCAAGGATCCTCGACATTCGCTCCCTGGACGGGGGAGGTGGAGTGGGCGGTGGCTGACCCGCCGCGGCGACGGTTCAGGCGCCGAGGTGAGCCCGACGGGCCGAGACCGCTCGGCGAGGGCATCGAGGCCGCCGTCGAACGCCTCGGAGGCGGCGATGCAGCCGCGGTGGGCGCCCTGTTCGGGCGCTGGGAGGAGATCGCCGGGAGCGCGCTCGCCGAGCACGTGGTGCCGATCCGGATGACGGGCGGCGTGCTGCACGTGGCCGCTGACCACGCGTCCTGGGCCACCCAGGTCAGGACGCTGGCCCCCTCCCTGCTCCGGCGCGTGAACGAGGTCACCGGGCTGGTCCCCGAGCGCCTCGACGTGACCGTTCGACGGTCGTAAACGGCCTCTTCCAGGGCCACTGTCGAGTAAGCTGTTGTACTGCAGCCGGGTGGTGGAGCAGGGCGTCGGTCCTGCGGTCCGACCGGTGTACCGAACCAAATTTCTTCGAAAGGGCGCGCCCGTGGTGCAGAACAGGGAGACCGGCCTTGGCCGCTGACAACGGGTCCTATGACGCCAGCGCGATCACGGTCTTGGAGGGCCTCGAGCCGGTACGGCTCCGGCCCGGCATGTACATCGGCTCGACCGGCCCGACCGGGCTGCACCACCTGATCACCGAGGTCGTCGACAACGCGGTCGACGAGGCGATGGCCGGCTACTGCACCCGCATCGACGTGGACATCCTCCCCGACGGTGGGTGTCGGGTAGCCGACGACGGCCGTGGGATCCCCGTCGACCCCCACCCCTCGTCGCCGGACAAGTCGGCGGCTGAGGTGGTCCTCACCACGCTGCACGCCGGCGGCAAGTTCGGCGGAGCCGGCTACAAGGTCTCCGGTGGGCTCCACGGCGTCGGGGTCTCGGTCGTCAACGCCCTCTCTACGCGCCTGCTGCTCGAGATCGACCGCAACGGCAACCACTACGAGCTCGAGTTCAAGAATGGCGGCGAGCCCCAGGGGAAGCTCAAGATCACCGGTAACGCGCCGCGCGGCCGCACCGGCACGACCGTGTCGTTCTGGCCGGACCCCTCGATCTTCGAGGAAACGGACTTCCGGGCCCAGACCGTGCTCGAGCGGCTCCAGGTGATGGCCTTTTTGAACCGGGCGCTCGAGATCCGGTTCAGCGACCGCCGACCCGAGCGGGAGCAGTCGACGACGTTCAAGTACAACGGCGGGATCGTCGACTACGTGAAGCACCTCAACGCCGCCAAGGAGTCGCTCTTCCGCAAAGTCGCATCCTTCGAGCAGTCCGAGGAGGACATGGAGGTCGAGATCGCCCTGCAGTGGAACACCGGCTTCTACGAGAGCATCCACTCCTTCGCCAACGGCATCTCGACCACCGAGGGCGGCATGCACGAAGAGGGCTTCAAGAAGTCCCTCACGAACGTGATGAACCGCTACGCCCGGACGCGGAACCTCTTGAAGGAGAAGGAGGACAACCTTCTCGGCGAGGACATCCGAGAGGGGCTCACCTGCATCGTCTCGGTGCGCCTGAAGGAACCCCAGTTCGAGGGCCAGACCAAGGCGAAGCTGGGAAATGTGCCGATGCGCTCGCTGGTCGAGCGCACCACCAATGAGAAGTTGGCGGAATGGCTCGAGGAGAACCCGCGTGAGGCCAACCAGGTCGTGCAGAAGGCGACCGTCGCCGCTCGGGCGCGCATCGCGGCGCGTCAGGCACGCGACCTCACCCGCCGTAAGTCCGGGCTCGACGGGGCCGGGTTGCCGGGCAAGCTTGTCGACTGCTCGTCGCGCGACCCGCGCGAGTCGGAGCTGTTCATCGTCGAGGGCAACTCGGCGGGCGGCTCGGCCAAGGACGCCCGCGACCCCCGGCGCCAGGCGATCCTCCCGATCCGCGGCAAGATCTTGAACGTCGAGCGCGCGCGCATCGACAAGATGCTGAAGAACGCCGAGATCCAGGCGCTCATCGCCGCGGTGGGTGCCGGATTGGCGGAGGACTTCGACATCACCAAGATCCGCTACCACAAGATCATCCTGCTGGCCGACGCCGACGTCGACGGCAGCCACATCCGCACCCTGTTGCTCACATTCTTCTTCCGCCAGATGAAGCCCCTGGTCGAGGGCGGCTTCGTGTACGTCGCCCAGCCACCGCTCTACTCGACGCTCGTCGGGCGCGAGAAGGTCTACCTGAAAGACGACGCCGCGAAGGAAGCCTTCCTGGCCGCCCATCCCGACCACAAGCACGACTTCCAGCGCTTGAAGGGCCTGGGCGAGATGGACTTCGACGAGCTGCGAGAGACCACCATCGACCCGACCAAGCGCTCCCTCCTGCAGATCAGCGTCGAGCAGGCGGCCCTGGCTGACGAGGTGTGCTCGGTCCTGATGGGCGAAGACGTGGAGCTGCGCCGCCAGTTCATCCAGAGCAACGCAAAGGACGTGCGCTTCCTCGACGTCTGAGGCGGCGGAATCGATTTATGGCAAACGACAACGACGGACCGGCATCGACCGGCCAAGGCGGCGGGACCGGGGTCACCGACCCGGTGATCGGCTTCATCGAGCCGATCGAGATCCAAGAGGAGATGGAGCGCTCGTTCCTCGAATACTCCATGTCGGTCATCGTCTCGCGGGCGCTCCCTGACGTCCGTGACGGGCTGAAGCCGGTCCACCGCAGGATCCTCTACTCGATGTTCGAGCAGAACCTTCTCCCGAACCGCCCGCACGTGAAGTGCGCGGCGGTCGTCGGAGAGGTCATGGGGCGCTACCACCCCCACGGTGACTCGTCGATCTACGACGCCTTGGTGCGCATGGTGCAGGACTTCAGCCTGCGCGAGCCGCTCATCGACGGGCACGGGAACTTCGGCGGCACCGGGCCCGACGAGGGCCCCGCCGCCATGCGCTACACCGAGGCCCGCCTCGCCCCCCTCGCCCTCGAGCTGATGGCGGGGATGGACGAAGACACCGTCGACCTCGTCCCCAACTACTCGAACTCCGACGACGAACCCGTCGTCCTCCCGGCGCGTTTTCCCAACCTGCTCGTCAACGGCTCGCAGGGCATCGCGGTGGGCATGGCCACGAACATCCCGCCGCACAACCTGGGCGAGGTGATCGACGCCACCATCCACTTGCTGGGAAACCCTGACAGCACGCCCGACGACCTCATGGCCTTCGTGAAGGGTCCCGACTTCCCGACCGGCGCCCAGATCCTCGGTCGCCAAGGCATCATCGACGCGTACCGGACCGGTCGCGGCTCGATCAAGATGCGCGCCGTCGCCGAGATCGAAGAAGGGCGTAACGACACCCGGATCACGATCACCGAGCTGCCGTACCAGACCTCGGTCGAGGTGGTCGAGCAGAAGATCCACGACCTGGTGAAGTCGGGCGATCTCGACGGCATCGCCGACACGCAGAACGACTCGGCAGGTCGCAAGCACCGCCTGGTCATCAAGTTGAAGCGCGACGCCAACGCCAACGTCGTGCTCAACAAGCTCTACAAGCACACCCCGCTGCAGACCAGCTTCGGGGTCAACACCCTGGCCCTGGTCGACGGCGTACCGCGCACCCTCAACCTCGCCCAGGTGCTGACGCACTACATCGCGCACCAGATCGAAGTGGTCACCCGGCGGACGCAGTTCCTGCTCGACAAGGCCCGCAAGCGGGCCCACATCGTCGAGGGACTGCTGCGCGCGCTCGACATGCTCGACGCGGTTATCGCCACCATCCGAAGCTCGGACGACCGCCCCTCGGCCCTTGAGGCCCTGATGGCCGAGCCCTTCTCCTTCAGCGAGGAGCAGGGTCGGCACATCTTGGACATGACGCTCGGTCGCCTGACCCGGCTCGGGCGCGCCGAGCTCGACGAGGAGATGGCGAAGCTGCGCGAGACGATGGCCGCGCTCGAGTCGATCCTGGCCGACCCGGTGAAGCTGCGCGCCGTCATCGCCGACGAGCTCGGCGAGATCCGCACCAAGTTCGCCAACGAGCGGCGCAGCATCATCACCCACGACCCGGGCGAGCTCGGCGTCGAGGACCTGATCGACGACGAGGACATTGTGGTCACGATGACCGCCGCGTCGTACATCAAGTCGGTCTCGGCCACCGCCTTCCGCACGCAGGGCCGCGGTGGGCGCGGCGTCCAGGGCGCCCGCCTGAAGGAGGAGGACCTCGTCACCCACGTGGTCCATACCACCACGCACTCGTATCTGCTCCTGTTCTCCAACACCGGGCGCGTCTACCGCCTCCGGGGCCACGAGATCCCGATGAAGGAGCGCACGGCCAAGGGCACCGCCCTCGTCAACCTGTTGCCGCTCGCCCCCGGCGAGACCATCGCGGCCATCATCCAGACCCGCGACTTCCCCGCGGACCAGTACCTGGTGTTCGCCACGGCCAACGGGCAGGTGAAGAAGACACCCTTCTCCGAGTACGACAAGTCACGACGCGAGGGTTTCATCGCCATCAACCTGCGCGACGGCGACGAGCTGGTGCGCGTGGTCTCGACCGCCGGCGAGGACGACCTCTTCGAGGTCACCGAGAAGGGGATGACCATCCGCTTCTCGGAGAACGACGTGCGGGCCATGGGCCGAGACGCGGCGGGCGTGCGCGGCATCCGCCTGCGCGAGGACGACAAGGTCGTCTCGCTCGACGTGGCGCGCGATGACACCGACATCCTCATCGTCACCGACGCCGGCTACGGCAAGCGGACCAAGCTCGAACGCTTCAACCGCCAGACACGAGGCGGCCAAGGGGTGCGCGGGATCCGCCTGACGGCTCGGCGCGGCCGGGTGGTCGCCGCCTTCATGGTGAGCCTCGACGAGGAGATCCTCCTCGTTTCGACCGGCGGCGTGGTCATCCGCACGGCGGTGCGCGAGATCGCCTCCCAGGGCCGCGACGCCACCGGCGTGCGGGTCATGAACCTCGACGACGGACAGAGCGTGGCCGCAGTGGCGGCGGTCGTGGCCGAGAACGGCGACTGAGGGTCAGGAGCCCTTCACGTAGGTGATGGTGGTGGGGGCGGCCTTCGGGAAGTAGAAGCCCACGACCTTGTTGTCGACGGTCACGAGCGTCCGCCCCGACGCCGAGCCGATCTGGAGGGTGAGACCGGTGGTGACCGGGAACTTCTGGACGGCTCCGGCGGGCATGGTGGCGGCGAAGATGGCCCCGAAGTGGTCGGGCTCGGTCGCCTCCACCCAGCTCGGGCCGCCGTAGGGGGAGACCACGACGGTGAACGAGGGTGCGCGTACCGTGACGGTGACCGCCGTCGGTGACGTGGTGGCCACGCTGTAGATCGGGGGAGCGGTGCTCGAGGTGTGCGAGCTCGTGGTGGTCGGTGTCGACGTGTCGCCGGTGGTGTGGACACCGGGGATGTGCAACGAGGTCAGCCAGTGCGGCCGCCAGTGGTCGGCCGCCAGACCTGCCGCCCCCAGCACGACGAGGATGCCGAGCGTCCAGACGGCCAGGCGGAGCACGAACTGTCCGCGCCGGCGCCGGCGCATCTTGATGGGGCGGCTCACCGCCGGTGTCTCGCCGGTGTCCAGCAGGGCTGAGGGGACCGGCGCGGTGTTGCCGAAGGTCCCGCCACTCGCCGCCATCGAAGTCTGGGTGACGAAGAAGCGGTCGACAGACTCGGCGGCGACGGCCTCGGTCGGTGGGTCGAGCACCTGGACGGACCCGGTCGTCGGGTCACTCGGCGCACTGGGCGCCGCCAGGGTGGCCGACGTGGCACTGAGCGCCTCAGCGAGGGATCGGTTGACCGAGGCGGATGGCCACAGATCGATCAAGAGCAACGCGTAGCGGTCACCGGGCAGGCCGAGGAAGTCGGCATAGTGGCGCAGCGCCTGGAGGGTCTCGACCCGGTCGGCGAGGCGGTCCACGGTCCCGCCCTCGAGCGCGTCGATCTGGGAGTAGGGGATCGACGTGGCGGTTGCCGCCTCTGCCAGGCCGACCCCGAGCCGTGTGCGCGCCCGCCGCAGGGTGGAGGCAACTTCGGGCAGGGTGGCAGGACCCTCATCGGGAGGGGGAGTCGGTGGACTCTCGCGATTGAGGATCACTGACACCCCCTGTCGCCCTGGGCTTGGCATCGAGCGTACCCTGAAGGCCCCGCGAACAAGCTGCAACCAGCGATGCCGCTGCGCTGGGCCGATGTCCTACCCTGGGCACGAAGCGGCGCCTGGCGCCCGGTCGTCCGGCGCGGGGGAACCTCTGTGACCGCTCACCTCGGGAAGGCCGCATGAACTCATTGCTCGTGATCGGCTTCATCGGCGGGCTGATCACCGGCATCTCCCCTTGCGTGATCCCCGTCGTCCCGGTGATCGCTGCCGGCGGCTCGGCGGGGGGAAGCCGACGGCGCCCCTTCGCCATCATCGGCGGCATGGTGGCCAGCTTCTCGCTGTTCACCCTGGTCGGCGGCTCGCTGCTCTCGTACCTGGGCCTCCCCGCCGACTTCCTGCGCAACCTCGGCCTGGCCCTCCTCTTCGTCCTCGCACTCGGGCTGCTGATCCCGAAGGTGGGGGAGCTCCTCGCGATCCCCTTCTCCCGGTTGGGCCTCGGCCGCCAGTCCTCGTCGACCAGCGGGCTGGTACTCGGGATGAGCCTCGGGCTCGTCTTCGTGCCGTGCGCGGGCCCCGTGCTGGCGGCCATCTCGGTGGTGGCCGCGACCCACCGGGTCGGATGGTCCTCCGTGGTGCTCACCGTCTCGTATGCGGCGGGAGCGGCCGTCCCCCTGCTCGTGCTGGCCATCGTGGCCCAGCGGAGCACCGAGGGCTTCGCCTCGCTGCGTGACCATGCACCATTGGTGCGAAGGATTGCCGGGGGAGTCCTCGCGCTCGCCGCCCTTGCACTCGCACTCAATCTGACGCGCCCGCTGCAGACATCGGTGCCGGGTTACACGAGTGCCCTCGAGGACCACATCGAGTCGAGCCCCGCAGCCGAGCACCAGCTCCAGACCCTCACTGGCGAGCGGCCGAACCACTTTGCCGCGCGCCAGGCGGTGGCGGCGGGCGCCCTGCCCGACCTCGGCGTCGCCCCCCAGTTCACGGGTATCACCGCGTGGCTGCACACCCCGGGCGGCAAGCCGCTGTCGCTCTCGTCCCTCGCCGGCAAGGTCGTCCTCGTCGACTTTTGGACCTACTCGTGCATCAACTGCGAGCGGAGCCTCCCCCATGTCGAGGCTTGGTACCGGGCCTATCGGGCCAAGGGGCTCGTCGTGATCGGCGTGCACACCCCCGAGTTCGCCTTCGAGCATGTGGTCGGCAACGTGGCCACGGCGGCCGACCAGCTCGGCGTCGACTACCCGATCGCCATCGACAACGACTACGCGACGTGGAACGCGTACGCCAACGAGTACTGGCCGGCCGAGTACCTGATCGACCAGCACGGCCACGTCCGGCACATGTCCTTCGGTGAGGGCGACTACGCGACGACCGAGGCCGACATCCGCACCCTCCTCGCGGCGGGAGGCGCGACCGGGCTCGGCCCGGTCACCAACGTGGCGGACCTGACACCGACCGAGGCGACGACCCCTGAGACCTACCTCGGCGACGCCCAGTTGAACGAGCAGGACTATGTCGGGTCGCCCCTCATCCCCGGGCGGATGGCGACGTACCGCCTCCCGGCCACGTTGGCCCCTGACGACGTCGCCTTCGGCGGCCGGTGGGACGAGGGGACCCAGTCGGCGACGGCGGGCAGCGGGGCGGCCCTCGAGCTCAACTTCACCGCTCGCGACGTCTACCTCGTCCTCGGCGGCTCGGGGACGGTCACCGTCTCGGTGAACGGTGCCAGGCCGCGCACCGTGACCGTCGCCGGGATCCCGGGCCTCCACACCCTCGTCGCCACCTCAGCGCCCGAGAGCGCCGTGCTCCGCCTGTCATTCAGCCCGGGCGTGTCCGCCTACGACTTCACCTTCGGTTAGCAGGGCCTGTTCAGAACCAGTGGAGCGCGCTGAGCGGCCAGATGCGCGCCACGACCTTGCCCACGATGAGCGAGCGCGGGACCACGCCCCAGTACCGGCTGTCACAGGACTCGGGGCGGTTGTCGCCCATCACGAAGTAGCTGTTGGCCGGGACGACCTGGGATGCAATTGGATGGCCGAGCGGCGTGTTCGGGGGCAGGTACGGCTCGGCCAACGGCTTGCCGTCGATGAGCACCGTGTTGCCGACCGACGAGATGCGGTCGCCGGGGAGGCCGATCACCCGTTTCACGAGGTCAGGGACCGGCGCCCCCCCGCAGTCTTCGGCCGGGGGTCGGGCGAAGACCACGATGTCGTTTCGGTCGATGCTGTGGAAGTCGTAGCTGAGCTTGCTGACCAGGATCCGGTCGCCGATCTCGAGGGTCGGCTCCATCGAGCCCGAGGGGATGTAGTACGTCTGGACGACGAAGGTGCGCAGCAGGACGGCGGCAAGCAAGGCGACGACGACCACGATGAGCGCCTCGAGGAGCACGCCGCGCTTTGATGCCTTGGGCTTCGGGGCCTTCGTCCGAGCGCCCTTGGTCCCGTCGTTCGAAGCCTCAGGGCCGGTCGTCTCGAGGGGTGATGGCTCGCTGCGGGTGGGTCCACTCAAGCCGGGCGTCGGCGCGTCATCGGGGGGCACAGGCGCCTCACGCTACTGGCGTCGCCATGGCCCTGCAGCTCGCCCCGCACCAGCCAACCGCGCGGTGGCCGTGCTGCGCTGGGAGCGCTCAGCCGGTCGGATGGACGACGATCGGGGCGATGGGGGAGACCGGTGCGACCGGCGCCACCGTTGCGGTGTAGGTGTTCGTGAACGAGCACGTCACGTCCGGCGTGGCAGCGGTGAGCGTGACGGTGACCGCGCCGGCGGTCGGGGTGACCGGCGCACCGTTGCACACGGCGGCGGTGAGGGCCCATCCGCCGAGGTCATCGTCGGCCGGCGTGAGTTCTTGGATCACGTACAGCCCCGGTGCGAGGCCGGTGGTGGCGTCGGCCGGGGTCTCGGGCTGGGCGGTGGCGGGTTGGCCCTGGACCGTCGTCGTGGCGATCTGTGAGAACTCCTGGGCGTCATTGGCGGCCGGGAAGACGAGGAAGTTCACGCTGTCGAGGGCGCCGACCGTCGTCTTTTGGATGGTGATCGATCCCGGTGGGTCGAAGTTGTTGATGAACAGGCACAGTGGTGTGGCCGTACTGGTCGGGGTGACGGTGAGGGTCGTGCCGCTCAGGCTGGAGGTGGCGTCGATGCAGGCGGCGGTGACGAGGGTCCACGTGCCGCCGGCGACGGTCGGGAGGGTCTCGGTGATGTCGTAGGGGCCGGTGGTGGGTATGGTGCCGGTGCCCGAATCCACTGCATCCACCGGGATGCCGGGCGTGGTGGTCGTCGCCGTCAGGTTGCCCGTGCCCGCAGCGCTCGTGCTGGTGACGGTGAAGGGGAACGAGCCCACGCCACCCGTCGTCACCTTGGCGATGTCGAGCTCGCCGGCGGGCGGCGACGGCGGGACATAGTTGTTCACGAACGTGCACGTGATGGTGTCGCTGGCGACAAGGGTGATGGACACGCCGCCACTGCTGCCCGCCGACGGCGCAATGGGCGTGGAAGTGCTGCCGCCGGTCGCCGTGCAGGTCGCAGACGTCAGTACCCAGTTGGGGTCGGCGTCCTCGGTGACCGACCAGGGGGAGGACTCGGCGGCGCGCACGAACTCCATCTGCGAGCTTTGCGCGTTGACGGTGTTGAGCGTGAAGGCCCCGCCGGGGTTGTAGGAGAGGTCGCCGCTGAAGTTGAACGGGTAGTCCACGCTGGTCGGCGTGCCGCCCACCGTCGTCTGCTTCACGATGTTGATCGTGCCGGCGGTCGGTGGGGGACGAACGTAGTAGGCGAAGCAGAACACGTGGGTGGCGCCCTGGGTGTAGCCGATCCACTCGACGTTGTCACCGTTCACGTTGTCACTCGCGCAGCGCAGCGCCGCGAACCCGTACTCGCCGGGAAAGGCGCTGTCGTTGATGGGGTCCGTGGTGGTCCCGCCCTGGATCCAGAGATTGTGCTGTTCCGAGCGCTGGACCTGGGCTGCGGTGAGCGTGACGGTGACCGCCCCGGCGATGTTCTGGCCGGTCGGCACTCCCTGGGCGTTGAGCAGGGGAGTGCTCGCTTGGGTGGTCGGCGGCAGCGCATCGGGGCTCGAGACGATCGAGAGTTTCCCAAATGATCCCGAGACTTGGCCGGCGATGCCATTGCCGAAGGTGAACTGCCACCCAGTGATCGGGGTGCAGGCCGGCTGGACCGCCGCCTCCACCGTCGGGTCGACCGTCTGGTCACCCGAGTACGGGGTGTCGGGACCGAGGTCCTGGAGGCTCTCCATGATGTTGTTGCGAGCGCGGTTGGCAGTCACCGAGGCATACGTCGGACAGCTGCGCGCGGCGAGCGTGACCTGGTAGACGGGCGCAGCCGCCGCCGACGATCGCGAGGCGCTGAGCCCGAAGAGCCCGAGGACGAGGGCCACCGCCGCCAGCACGGCACCCGTGACCCACAGTTGTCGTCCGCCGATCGTCCTGCTGTTCACATCGCCACCCTGGGCCCAGGCTACTGGCGCCGGCACCTCGAGGCGAGACGGGGCGAGGCAACGGGCGGGTGCTCGACGCCGCAGGGCAGGGTCGGCCAATGTTCCTCATTGACCCGCTGATCGGGATGGGTGGTGAGCAGCTCTTCGAACGGCTGGCGGGGAAACGTCGACGAAGGGGCTGCGACACGCGCTGGGTCAGCAGTGCGCCCGGTTCCCCCGACGAGATCCGGGTCCTCCCGGGTGCGGCAGACCAAGGCCGCCCGACTCGGCAGCGGCCATGGGCGACTCTGTGTGGAAGCTGCAGCCTGGAGCGGCCTCGGCTGCGTCGGGGTCGTCACCGCCGACAACAACCGTGGCGACCTCGGCTGGCCGTGCACGTGACCGCCCGGGCACCTGCGGGACCGACCGCACCGCCGCCGCCCGTTCGCCACGTACGACCGGGCGCGTCATGGGGCGTGTGCGACAATGGCGGTGCCAGCGATACGCCTCTTGCACCATGCGGGCCGGGCGGGATCTGTCGCCTCGGCCCTCTTCATGATCGTTGGCTCCTCCCTCAACGTCGAGATCGGTGAGCGCGCACTGCTGCGCGACGCCTCGTTCGTGGTCGGCGCGGGCGAGAAGGTCGGTCTCGTCGGGCGAAACGGTGCAGGCAAGTCATCCTTCATCTCGGTGGTCATCGGCGAGCCGGGGGCGAGTGTGCGTTCGACTGGCAACGTCGCGGTGCGCGGCACGTTCGCCTATCTCCCCCAGGTGCCCGTCCCCGGCGGGCTCGGCATGGAGCCCACCGGGTTCTCGCACGTGCTCTCGGCCCGCGGGCTCGACGTCCTCGACGACGCCCTCGGCAAGGCGCGCACCCAGATGGCCAAGGACCCGAGCACCGAGAACATCGAACTGTTCAGCGACTTGGAGGAGCAGTTCCGCCAGAACGGGGGCTACGAGGCAGAGTCGGTGATGTCCCGGTTGGCCGACGGCCTCGGGCTCCGTCAGGACCTGCTCCTCGAGGAGATCGACACGCTCTCGGGTGGCCAGCGGCGCCGCGTCGACCTGGTCCGCATCCTCTTCCAGGGTCCCGACACCATGGTGCTCGACGAGCCCACCAACCACCTCGACCTGCCGGCCAAGCAGTGGCTGATGGAAGAGCTCGAGCGATTCGACGGCGCCATCTTGGTGGTCAGCCATGACCTCAAGCTCCTCGACCGCTCCATCGACAAGGTCCTCCACCTCTCCGACGGCCGGCTCCACGAGTACAAGGGCAACTACTCGAGCTACCTCGTCCAGCTCGAGGCCGACATGAGCCAGCGGGAGCGGGCAGCGCAGCTCGAAGGTCGTGAGATCAAGCGCTTGAGCACGCTCGCCGACTCGATGCGCGGCTCGACGAACCGCCGGGCGCGCATTGCTAAGTCACTCGACAAGCGCGTCGAGCGCCTGGAGTCCTCGCGCACCGAGGTCCACAAGCGCGAGCGCGCCGCCAAGTTCCGGCTCCCCCAGCCGCCGCGCTCGGGCGAAGTGCCCTTCACCGTGGCCGGCCTGGCGGTGCGCTACGACGACGTGGAGGTTCTCACCTCGGTCAACTTCGGCGCGCGTCGCGGTGACCGGATCGTGATCATCGGGCGCAATGGCGCCGGGAAGTCCTCGTTGCTCCGGTGCCTGGCTGGCGTGCAGGCCCCGAGTGCGGGGGCCATCGAGCTCGGCACCAACGTGCAGATCGGCTACTTCGCCCAGGAGCATGAGCAGGTCAACCCCGACGTCACCGTGCTCGAGAACCTCGACAACTCGGTGCTCGAGACCGAGACCGAACGGCGCGCCCTGCTCGGCATGTTCGGCCTGCCCGGCAAGGCCGCGCACCAGCTCCCCCCGACGCTCTCGGGTGGCGAGCGCGCCAAGCTGGGCCTCGCCATGCTGGCGGCGGGCCGCTTTAACGTGCTCGTGCTCGACGAGCCCACCAACAACCTCGACCCGACGTCGATCGCCTCGGTCGGCCAGATGCTCAGCCAGTGGAACGGCACCATCGTGGTCGTCAGCCATGACCGGTCATTCGTCGAGGCCTTGGAGCCCACCCACGCGCTGTCGCTCCCCGAGGAGCGCTTCACCCACTGGCGTGACGAGTACCTCGACCATGTCGAGATGCGCTAGCTGCGCCGAGCGATGCCGGAGCGGGCACGCAGGTCACTAGCATCTCGGCCATGACCAATCGAGCCGCGTGGCTGTTGCGGATCTCGTCGATCTGGGTGGTCTGGGTCTGGGCGGTGCTCATCCGCAACATGGTCGAGGACCGCACGCACGCCTTCTCCTTCCGGGCCGTGCACATCGGGCTCGCCATCGTCTCGATCGCCTTCGCGGTCATGACCTGGGTCATCGCCGGCAGGAGCCGCCGCGCGACCAAGGCCCTCGAGGCGAACCAGCGCCCGGCTGTGCCAGCCGGTGAGCTGGACAGCGCCGTCGGCCGCGGGGAGCAACGGCGCGCAGCGAGCGGAACCTAATCCGCGAGGGCGAGTACCAAGGCTTCCCATCGAACCGCTTTCACCGCCATCTATTTCGTGAGAGCGGCGAGGATTCTTTCGTTGTCAGCCTTGTCCACCGTCCAGTTGCCACCGCAGGACGGGCAAAGGAAATGCAGACCCTTGCGAGTTCAGAACGGGCCCTCAGCGATCCTGTAGCAGTTCATCCGCCGATGCTCTTTGTAAGAAGGACACGTCAACTCGATCGAGCCAATTGCATGAGCGTGTCGGCTTTTGTCTTCCAGCACCGCATCCGCCACTGCGGAGATTCTCCATTCCATATGCCCGGAACGCCCATGACAGTCCCCTCGTGCGCCGGCCCTGCTTGTCGCACGAGCCGGCGACATCACGTGTCCCCAGCGCCGTTCCGCTCTGGGCGTCGGGTCAGCTCTCGAGCATGGAGAGGAAGCCGGCGCTCTTGTTCGTCTGGTTCTGGTCGCGGCCTTCGAGGTAGGGCTTGAGAGCGTGTGCCAGGTTGGGCAGCGGCAGGGACTGCAACCACACCGTGCCGGGCCCGGTGAGCGCCGCGAGAAAGATGCTGTCGGCGCCGAACACCATGTTCTTGATGCCCTTGACCGGCACGATCGAGAAGTCGACGCTTTCGTCGAGCAGGCCCACGTGGCCAGGGTGGACGCGCAGGGTCTCGCCGGCCGCGAGGTGGTACTCGACGAGCTCGCCGGACAGCTCGATCCACGCGGTGCCGTTGCCTGAAACGCGCTGGAGGATGAAGCCGGTCCCGCCGAAGAGGCCAGCGCCAAAGGACTGTTGGAATGCAATGGCCAGCTCCACGTCGGCGGTCCCCGCCAAGAAGCCGTGCCGGTGCACCATGTAGGTGCGATCGGGGCGCACCTCGACCGGGCGGATCTCTCCGGGGAGCTTCGTGGCGAAGGCGACCGTCCCCGGCGTCCGCTCGGCGCGGAACTCGGTCATGAACAAGGTGCCCCCGCCCACCACGCGCTTGACGGCGCTCATGAGACCCTTCGAGCCACCGCCACCCTTGGTCGAGGTGGAGAGGGCGATGCTCGAGGTGATCCAGCTGAGCTCGCCGCCCTGGGCGATGACCGTCTGGCCGGGCTGCAGGTCGATTTCGAGGACCGGCATGACCGTACCGAGCACCCGGTGGACAACGCCGGCGCCGGCGTCGGCGGCCGCGGTGTCGTCGACCGGGTCAGCGGTGCCGGGTGGTGATTCGGGCGGGTACCACTTCCCGTCGGACGCCTCCCACCAACCGGGTCCTTGCGAGACGTCACTCATTGGGCTCCCTCCTCGGGGTGTCGACTGGTTGGAAGCGGGCCACGGAGAAGCCGAACATCATTGGTATGTCCACCGCGAACAGTGCCAGCGAGACGATGAGCAGCACCAGCGACGACGTGGGCACGTGGTCGAGCACGAAGACGTAGGTCAGCATGCCGGCGAACACGGCGTACTCGACGATCGCCCAGCCGAAGACCATCTTGAACTTGCGCCAGGCGAACTCGGGGATGCGAACGAGCAGGACCACGGCCACCGCCACGATGATGCCGGCAGCGACGAGCAGTGCGATCGGGATGCCCAGGACCTGGTGGCGTCCCGCTGTCGCGGCGAGGTAGATCCCCGATGCGATGACCGACGCGAGGGCGGCGATTCCGAGCCCGGCGATGGGCGGCAGCTCCCGCCCGGCGGTGGTTGCCTGGGGCAGAGCGGCGGTCGTCATGCCGTGGCCAGCCTGGACATGATCACGAGCGTCGCGATCTGCATCACGCCGGTGATCCCCGCGGTCAGGACGAACACCCGCATGAGCCGGCCGATCCGCTCGCCGTCGGGCCGTTCCTTCTTCAGCTCGAAGAGCACCGCCAGGTTGGCGGGCTCGAGGAGGCCGAGGGCGATGACCGCCATGACGCCGACCACGATGTAGGAGGCAACGAGCCACCCGTGGTGCGGGTAGTCCGGCGCAAGGTTGCCGAGGTGACGGGCGAGCTGGTACCCCGCAGCCAGCGTGACGATGACCAGCGTCGGCATGATGACCAGCATCTTGGGCATGAAGCGGGTCGAGAACTCGATGCGAGCCTGCACCGACATCATGCCGAGAATCGGGCCGATGGCGAGTCCGACGAAGAGGTCGATCCCCGTCCAGAGGCCGCCGCCCGCCACATGGAAGAAGTCGAGTGCCCACAGCGAGTTGCTGGCGATGGCGCCGACCAGGAGTGCGAGGATCACCACGGCGATGGCGACACCCACCCGCGGCACGATTTCAAACTGCGGGACGACCGGCGCGCCCGGCGGTGGCCCCGTGTGCTCCCCTGTCGGCACAGCCGGCGGGGCCTCGACACCGGCCGTCGGCTCGATAATGGTCTCGCTCATCTGCAACCTCCCCCTTGCCAAACCCCTATTGCAGCACAAACGCACGTGCAGGTGAAGGGGGAGCTTGGCGAAGGACGCTCACCACGGCGCCGGTCGGTGGCCTGGTCCGATCGACAAGACTGCCCCCATGATCCCGCTGCTCCGGGCGAGCCACTTCCAGCCGACGCTGGCGGTCACGGCCATCACGACGGCGCTGGCAGTGGCCGTCGGTCGGGGGCTCGGGTCCATCTGGGTGGCCTTGGCCGTCTTCGCCGGCCAGCTCTCGGTGGGCTGGAGCAACGACTACCTCGACCGAGGCCGCGATGCCACCGCCGGGCGCACCGACAAGCCCATCGTCTCGGGTCGGATCAGTGCCCGGGCGGTCGGGGTTGGCGCGGTCGCGGCAGTGGTGGTGTGCGTCCCCTTGTCGTTCGCTTCGGGTTGGCGCGCTGCGCTGGTGCATCTCGTGGCCGTCGCCTCGGCGTGGGTCTACAACGCCCGATTGAAGATGCTGGCCCTCAGCGTGCTCGCCTACATGGCCTCGTTCGCCCTCTTGCCCGCGTTCGTCACCCTCGGCCTCGCGTCGCATCGGTGGCCGCCGGCGTGGGCCATGGTGGCGGCCGCGCTCTTGGGTGCCGGTGCCCACTTCATCAACACCCTCGCCGACATCGACGCCGATGCGGCCACCGGCGTGCGGGGGTTGCCACAGCGCCTGGGCCCCGAGCGGTCGCTGCTGATGGGCACCGGGCTGATGGCGGCGGCGACCGCCGTGGTCGTCTTCGCACCCGCCGGCGGCCCCGATGTCCTCGTGAGCGTGCTCGCCGTCGGTGCGCTGATCGCTGTAGTGGGCGTCGTCGTCGTGGCGCGTGCGGGCCATGACCGGGCGGCGTGGAGCCTGACGCTGTGCACGGCGGGGCTCGCCGTCGCCGTGTTCTTGGCCAACGGGTCCGCCCTCACCTGAGCCCCCGGGCAGAAAACTGCTTGTCTCGGGGTTGTGGCGGGTGGGAGAGTCGAGGCACTGCCCGGCGCAGCACTCTGGGGAGAACGATGTACGACGACGACGAACTGCGCTCGATGTCCGAGCACGAACGCCAGGAGCTGGCGCGGCGCCTCGCGCACTACACCGCGGCGCTGCCGAGAGACACGCCCGTCACACGCCGCCGCCGCCGCCGGTTCTTGAACCTGATGGTGCTCTGCTGCCTCGTCCTGATCCCGTGGATCGCCCTCTTGGCCATCAAATTGCCACGCCACTACGTGGCCGGGCACTGGGACGCCGCCTGGGTCGGTTTCGACGTGGGACTGCTGGCCTGGCTCTTGCTCACCGCGTGGGCGGCATGGCGGCGACGCCAGATCGTCATCCTCGCCGCATTGGTCACGGCCACCCTGCTCGTGACCGACGCCTGGTTCGACGTCCTCACCGCCCGGACGCACCGCGACCTTCTCATCAGCGCGGGCTCGGCGATCTTCATCGAGCTCCCCCTCGCCGCCATCTTGTTCTGGGTGACGCGGCGGCTCTTGCACGCGACCACGCGCAGTGCCCGACGCATGGCGGGCAACGAGGAACTCGACCCGCCGTTCTGGAAGGTGCCACTGTTCTTCGTGGACCCAGAGCCCGACGCTGGGAGCGAGGACGCGGGCTCCGAGCGATCGGGCCAGGAGACCTTGAGGTCAGAGCCGGGAGGCTGAGAGGCATCTCGATCAGGCGCTGCCGTGTCGGAATTCCGCCAGAATAGGCCCGGGCCGTGGTCCAAGATGGTGCCGTGCACCAGGACAGCGAACGATGCGAGCGGGCGGTGCGCTCGAGGGACACCCGCTTCGACGGGGTCTTCTATCTGGGGGTGACCTCGACGGGGATCTACTGCCGCCCGAGCTGCCCGGCGAGGACCCCGAGCCCGGCGAACATGCGCTTCTACCCGAGCGCCGCCGCCGCACAACAAGCGGGCTTCCGGGCGTGCAAGCGTTGCCGGCCCGACGCCACGCCCGGATCGGCGGCGTGGGACGGACGCGCCGACGTGGTGGCGCGCTCGATGCGCCTGATCGCCGAAGGCGTGGTCGACCGCGAGGGGGTGGGCGGGCTCGCCCGCCGGGTCGGCTACAGCACGCGCCAGCTCGAGCGCCAGCTCAACGCCGAGCTCGGTGCCGGTCCACTCGCCCTGGCGCGCGCCCAGCGCGCCCAGACCGCACGGGTCCTGGTCGAGACCACCGAGCTGCCGATGGCGTCGCTGGCTTTCGCAGCCGGCTTCGCCAGCATCCGATCCTTCAACGAGACAGTTCAACAGGTCTTCGGCCTCACGCCCGGCGAGCTGCGGCGCACGGCGATGCGTCGGCGGACGGCACCTGCACACGTACCCGGTGTCATCACCCTGCGGCTGGCTTTCCGACATCCGCTCTGCCCTGACAACCTCTTCGGCCACCTCGCGGCCACCGCCGTACCCGGTGTCGAGGAGTGGCGTGATGGCGCCTACCGCCGCACGTTGCGGCTGGTCCAGGGGCACGCCACGGTGGCCTTGCGCCCGCGCTCGGCTTACATCGAGTGCGTGCTGGCGCTCACCGAGCTCGCCGACCTGGCGGTGGCGATCAGCCGCTGTCGGCGCCTGCTCGACCTCGACGCAGACCCCGAGGCGGTCGACACCGTCCTCGGCGCGGACCCGGTGCTCGCGCCGTTCGTCCACGCGGCACCGGGCCGGCGTGTGCCGCGCACGGCCGACCCGGGCGAGTTCGCCCTCCGCGCGGTGCTCGGCCAACAGGTCTCGACGGTGGCCGCACGCACACACGCCGGACGCCTCGTCGAGCGCTTTGGTGACCCGGTAAGCGACCCCGCAGGAGGTCTGACCCACCTCTTTCCCCCCGCAGGCGCCGTCGCCGCAGCCGACCCGACAACGCTGGCTCTCCCGGCGAGGCGCTCGACGGCGCTCCTTGCGCTGGCCGCCGCCCTCGACAGCGGATCCATCGATCTAGGGGCCGGCTGCGACTGGGACCGAGCCCGTGCCGGCCTGGCGGGCCTGCCGGGGATCGGCCACTGGACGCTCGAGACGATCGCCATGCGCGCCCTCGGGGACCCTGACGCCTTCCCGAGCGGGGATCTCGGCGTGGTGGCCGGGGCACGACGCCTTGGCCTCGGGCCGGGCGCAGCGCTAGCCGCCCACGCTGCCCGGTGGCGACCGTGGCGCTCGTATGCGGTCCAGCACCTCTGGGCGAGCGGGGAGCACCCGATCAACTCGATGCCGGGCCGGTAGCGTGAGTGACGTGGAGGGGCACGCGGACGGCGGGGGGCGACGCGCCGGGGCACCCCGCCACGCTGTCGTGGTGCTGCTCGACAGCTTGAACCGCCATCTGCTCGGGAGCTACGGCGGCACCGAGTTCGCCACGCCCAACCTCGACCGCTTCGCCGCCTCGTCGGTGCGATTCGACAGCCACTACACCGGCTCGCTGCCCTGCATGCCGGCCCGCCACGACCTGCTCTGCGGCGCCCTCGACTTCTTGTGGAAGCCCTGGGGGTCGGTCGAGCTGTGGGAGGAGCCGATCACCGCGGCACTGCGCCGTGCCGGTGTCGTGACCCAGCTGGTCACCGACCACCCCCACCTGTTCGAGACCGGTGGCGAGAACTACCACGTGGACTTCACCGCATGGGACTATCTGCGGGGCCACGAGGGCGACCCGTGGCGGACTCGGCCGGACCCGAGCTGGGTCGGCGCCCCGTCGTTCAACCGCGGTGCGATGCCCTATGACAACAGCCGCGGCTGGTTCCGGGGCGAAGAGGACTTCCCCGGGCCGCGCACCATGCGCGCCGCGACCCGCTGGGTCGAGGAAAACAGCGGCTACCACGAGCGCTCCTTCCTCCTGGTCGACGAGTTCGACCCCCATGAGCCCTTCGACACGCCCGAGCCCTACGCCAGCCTCTACGACGCGGACTGGGAGGGCCCGCACCTGATCTGGCCGCCCTACGCGGTGGACGGGGTGGCGAAGGGAGCGCTCACCGAGCGCCAGGGTCGCCAGGTCCGGGCCTCCTACGGCGCCAAGCTGACCATGATCGACCACTGGTTCGGGCTCCTGCTCGACGCCATCGACGCGTCCGGCGGCCGGGACGACACCGCGGTGATCGTCTGCACCGACCACGGCCACTACCTGGGCGAGCGCGACCTGTGGGGCAAGCCGGGGGTACCGGCCTACGCGCCGCTCGGGCACGTGCCGCTCCTCGTCCGCTGGCCAGGGGTCGCACCCGGCGAGTGCGGGGCCCTCACCACGACCGTCGACCTCCACGCCACCTTGTGCGACCAGTTCGGGGTCACCTCTCCGCAGCCGACGCACGGCCGCTCATTGCTGCCACTGCTCACCGGCGAACGCGAGTCGGTGCGGCGCCATGTGCTCGGCGGGGTGTGGGGCCGTCATGTGCAGCTGGTGACATCTGAGCGCGTCTACTCCCGCTCACCGGTGCAGGACAACGCGCCGCTGTCGATGTGGTCGAACCGCTGGTCGACCATGCCGGTGCATGCCGCCTTCGAGGTGGCCTTCCCGAAGCCCGACGACCGGGCGGTGCTCGACCGCATGCCCGGCTCGAGCGTGCCGGTCATCCGCCAGCCGTTCCGGCCCGGCGACCTCTTGCCGTTCTGGGCCTTCGGGGCCGGAGGTGCGGACCACGAGCTCTACGACCTCGTCGAGGACCCGGGCGAGACGCACTCGGCCACCGGCACTCCGGCCGAGGCCGACGCCGCCGAGGAGCTGCGTGGCGCCCTCATCGAGCTCGACGCGCCCGACGAGCAGCTGGCACGCCTCGGCCTTGCGTGAGCGCCCACGGCACACGGGCGAGGGAGCGAGGACCGCTGCCCCGGTCAGCATGCTGGTCGGAGAGTCGGCACAATGGGTGCCAGCACGCCGGGTCATCCGGGTGCTCGCGGTGAAAAGGACGACGTGATGACAACCACACCTCCGGTGCAGGACTGGGCCAGCGACTTCGACGTGCTCGACCCCGACTACGTGGCAGACCCGTTCCCGATCTGGGATGAGCTGCGCCCACGCTGCCCCATCCCGCACACCAACCGGCGCGTCAGCTCATGGCTCCCGCTGCGCTACGAGGACGTCACCGCCATCGCGCACGACATCGAGCACTTCAGCTCACGGAAGATCGCGGTGATCCCCATCACCGGCGAGGAGGGGGTCGAGCCCGATCCCGTGCTGCCCTACGGTCTGCCGCCCATCTCCTCGGACCCGCCGCTGCACACGTGGACACGCCGGCTGCTCCTCCCATGGTTCTCCCACCGACGGGTCGAGTCCTACGAGCAGATGACGCGGGACCTGTGCAATCGGTTGCTCGACGGCTTCCTCGCCGAGGGCCGCGCCGATGCTGCGGCGGACTACGCGCAGCAGATCCCGGTCCGGGTGATCGCCCACATCCTGGGCGTCCCCCCCGAGCTGTCCGACACCTTCACCGGCTGGGTGCGCGACGTGCTCGAGTTCGCCGACGACCCGGTTCGGCGCGAAGAGGGGAGCACGGGGCTCATCAACTTCTTCGTCGCCGAGGTCGGGCGTCGCAAGGACGAGCCCGGCCACGACCTCTTGAGCGAGCTGCTCCACACCGAGATGGACGGCGAGCTGATCGACCCGGCCGTCGTGCTCGGGATCGCCTCGCTCGTGCTGATCGCCGGTGTGGACACCACGTGGAGCGCCATCGGGTCCTCCCTCTGGCACCTGGCCACCCACGACGAGGACCGCAAGCGCATGGTGTCGGACCCCGCGGTCTGGCCCCTCGCCATCGAGGAGCTGCTCCGGGCGTACTCGCCGGTCACCATGGCGAGGGAGGTCACCGAGGACGTCGTCTACGCCGGCTGCCCGATGGCGGCGGGCGACAAGGTGCTCATGAACTTCCCCGCCGCCAACCGCGACCCCGAGATCTTCGAGGACGCCGACACGGTGGTGCTCGACCGCGCGCTCAACCGCCACGTCGCCTTCGGCTCGGGCATCCACCGCTGCGCAGGCTCCAATCTGGCCCGCATGGAGCTTCGGGTGGCCCTGGAGGAGTGGCTGCGGCGGGTCCCCGAGTTCCATGTGGCCGAGGGTGCCACGGTCACGTGGGCGGGCGGCCAGGTGCGCGGCCCGCGCTCGGTCCCGGTGGTGTTTCGATGAGGATCCGCGTGGACGAGGAGAAGTGTCAGGGCCACGCCCGCTGTTACGGGTTCGCCCCGACCCTCTTTGACATCGACGACTTCGGGCTGTCCCGGGTCGTTGGTGACGGGACGGTGCCGACCGAGCTCGAAGGTGCGGCCCGCCTGGCGATTGCCAACTGCCCCGAGTTCGCCATCGAAGAGCTCAGTGACTGACTGAGCGGCCCCGCTGTCGCGTCAGGCCAGCGTAGGAACACATTCTCCGCTCACCGGCACGGGGAGAGGCGCGCCCGCTACGATGTCATCACTCGTTGACATCAAGCGATGACAGGACGGCGATGGGGCGCGAGCAGGGACGGACGGTCGGCACGGGGCGGGGATGGCGGGACGCAGCCCTCGTGCCCAGCCTGGTCGCCGTCGGAGCGATGGTGGCCATCATCTCGAGCCTCGGCGCGCCGCTGATCCCGACGATCGCCGCCCAGGACCATGTCTCGCTCAGCACGGCGCAGTGGCTGCTCACCGCGGCTCTGCTCACCGGCGCCCTGGTGACGCCCGTGCTCGGTCGGCTCGCCGACGGGACCCACCAGCGCGACGTCATCGTGCTCGCGCTCGGCGTGGTCGTACTGGGCTCGGTGCTCGCCGCCGTCTCGAACTCGTTCGTGCTCCTCGTTGTCGGCCGCGGCCTCCAGGGGGTGGGCCTCGGCCTCCTGCCGGTGACGATGGCCATCGCCCGCAGCCACCTGCCGACCGAGAAGGCGGCTCGCACCATCGCCACGCTCTCGATCACCACCGCCATCGGGATCGGACTCGGGTACCCGATCACGAGCGCCATCACCGAGCTGTTCAACTACCACGCCGCCTTCTGGTTCGGCGCGTTCGCCACCGCCTGCGCGCTCGCCCTCGTGGCCTTGGTGGTGCCCCCGAACCCCGGGGCGCACGACCGTCGGTTCGACGTGATCGGCGTGGTCAACCTGAGCCTGGTGGTGATCGGCCTCTCGGTCATCCTGAGCGAGGCCGGCGGCTGGGGCTGGACCTCGCTGCGGGTCCTGGCCATCGGGGCGGTGTGCATCGTGCTCCTGGCGCTGTGGATCCCCCACGAGCTGCGCGCCGAGGAGCCGCTGGTCGACCTGCGCCAGGTGAAGAACCGCTCCGTGCTCATGGCCGACGTGGCGGGCTTTCTCATCTGCGTGTCGATGTACCTGTTTCTGCCCGTGCTGGTCGAGTTCGTCCAGATCCCGGCGGTCTCGGGCTACGGCTTCGGTGCCTCGGTGGTCGTGGCGGGGTTCATGCTCGTCCCGCTCTCGGTCGGCACCTTCGTCTCGAGCCGCTTCCTCCCCGCCTTCTCGCACCGCTTCGGCACGCGCCCGATGATCCCGCTTGGCTCGCTCGTGTTCGCCGCTGCCATGTTGTTCTTCGCCCTCGACCACACCTCGATCTGGCAGGCCTTCCTGGCGGTCGGGATGGCCGGCATCGGCATGGGGTTCACGTTCGCGGCGATGCCGGGCTTCATCGTCCGCGCCGTCCCGCCGCACGAGACCGGCAGCGCGACGGGCTTCTACCAGGTGCTCCGCAGCATCGGCTTGTCCGTCGGCAGCGCGCTCAGCGCCGCGGTGCTCTCGGTGTTCACCCACAAGGGCAATACCCTGCCCGAGGCCCGGGGGTTCGAAGTGGCGCTGCTGATTGGCGTGGGGCTGTGCGTGCTCACCGCCGTGCTCAGCTACGTGATCCCCGGGCGCGTCAGCACCGGGCGCGCGCTCAGCGCGCACGAGACCGAAGAGGTCGACGAGCTCATGGAGGAGAACGCGGAGCTCGGCGGTGTCATGCTCGGAGAGGAAGCCCTCTCGGAGGCGACCGAGGCGGGCGCACGGTGAGCGGGACCATGACCGATCCCGCGTCGCAACCCGGGGCCCACGCCCCCCGGCCCCGGAACGCGGCGGCCAGCCGACAGGCACTGCTCGACGCCGCCCAGGGCCTGTTCAGCCAGAAGGGCTTCGAGGCGACAACGGTGCGAGAGATCGGCGAGGCCGCCAGCGTCGACCCCGCACTGATCGCCCGCTACTTCGGGTCGAAGGCCGAGCTGTACATCGCGGCAGTCGCCGTCGAGGGGGCGAGCGAGCGCCCGCAGCGCTACGAACGGCCCGCCCAGATCGCCGAGGTGATGATGGCGCGCATGGACGCCGGTGGGCCCGGCCCCATCCTCCAGGCGGTGCTGCGCTCGGACACGACCAAAGAGATCCGCGACGCCGCGAAGGCGCACCTCGTCCGCCGGATGGTCCAGCCGTTGGAAGAGGACATGGACACCGCTGGCGTCGACCGCGCCCGCCTGCGGGCCGAGACGGCGGTCGCCGCCGTCCTCGGCGTGGCCCTCGGCCGCTCGCTCGGCTGGTTCAGCGAACTCGGCGGGGTGGACCGCCATGAGCTCGTCGCCCTGCTCGACGAGAGCCTCGACGCCCTGGTCCCTCCGGCTCTCGACTGAGCGGGCCGCCACAGCACCCCGGCCTCACTCCCCTTGGAGGTCGCGGCGCGCGAAGGCCGCGCCCCCGGCGAGCGCCGCCACCAGCCCGAGGAGCACCATGGCGAGTGCGCTCGTCCAGTCCGGGGCGACGGCCGGCGCGGCGGTCATCTGGTGGAAGATCGAGGTGTCGAGCACGAAGTGGTTGAGGCCGAGGGACCCGCCGATCAGCTCGACCAGGAGCGACCAGGCGACGAGGCCGTAGGCGGCGGGGGTGGCCGCCCGCGGCCACGCGCCGAAGACCAGCGTGCCGAGGCCGAGCAGGCACAGGGCCGGGGGGACGATGTTGGCGCCCGCCTGCAGCAGGCCCGAGAAGGGGACCCCGGCGTGCTGGCTGGCAGCGCCCGCCCAGGCGAACAGCCCGACGCCGACCCCGAGGGCGGCCAGTGCCACCACCGCCACGAGAAGCCTCCCGGCGAGCCACGCCGGGCGCGCCACGCGCCGGACCACGAGGTTGTCCAGGTGGCCGTCGGCCTCCTCCGAGCGCATGGCGCTGACCTGTCCGGCACCCACGAGGGCCAGGAGCACCGCGGTCATCAAGAAGACGACGCCGAGGTAGGTCTGCGCACCCGCCCCGGGTATGCCGAGGCGCGCGATGGCCTTCGCCATGGCCGCCGACGCCGTGAGCGCCTGGCCCCCTGACTTGGCCACCAGGCCGAGCAGGAGCGCGTACGCGCACAGACCGAGTACCCAGCCACTGAGCACCGGGAGCGACAGCCGGACCGAAAGCCCCACCTGGCCCGAGAGCAAGGTGGTGCGGGGGCGGCGGTGCGAACGCTCTGCGAGCACACCGGATCCGAGGTCACGGCGCCCCGCCAGGGCGATCGCCGCTCCGCCGAGCGCGACGCACAGCGCGGCGACGGGCACGAGCACCCACGGCCTCGGGTGCGTGAGCGGTTGGAGCTCCTCGACCCAGCCGAGCGGGGTGGCCCACCGCAGCCACTCGAGGCCCGTCCCCGAGTCCGCCACCATGCGCAGGGCGTAGCCGACCCCGAGGATGCCGGCCGCGTACGCGCTCGCGCGCCGCCGGGTACCGAACAGCTGGCTGGTGAGCACGCCGACGCAGAGGAACAGGGCGGGACTGGCCGTCACGCACAGTGCGAAGAAGAGCGCACCGCCGGCACCGATGCCGACATCGTGGGACCGCCCGACCAGCACCACGAAGGCGGCGAGCACCACGAAGAAGGCACCGAGCCCCGCCGCGAGCCCACCGAGGGCCTGCGCGCAGGCGCCGCGCCGAGTGGTGCGACCGGCGAGCAGCAGCTCCCAGCGTCCGGCATCCTCCTCAGCGCGCACGAGCCGCGTGGCGGTGAGCAGCCCGAAGACCGCACCCATGACGGACAGCACCATGAGGCACTTCCATGCGGTGAACCCGGCGACCGTCTGGATCTCGTGGGCCGGCCCGTTGAGGGCACTGATCCCCGCGTTCGTCCCGAAGAGCCCGGCGAGACGCTCTCGCGAGGCCGGGGTCTTGTAGCTCGAGGCGTACGTGAGCGCCTGGGCCGCCACGTAGAGACCGAACACGCACCCCCACAGCGCCCCTGAGCGCACGGCGCGCCGGGCAGTCTCACCGGCGACGACGAAGCGGGCGCGCGGGACCGCCCTCGGCCCGAGCGTGACCTCAGCGAGCACCGCTGACCACGTGACCCTCCGCGTCGGGCGCGCCGTAGTGGGCCAGGAACAGCTCCTCCAAGGAGGGCTCCCTGCTCAGCAGCTCGTGGACGCCCGAGACGGCCAGGACCTTGAGCAGCGGCTCGACGCCGCCGTGCACTTGGCAGCGCACGACGTTCCCCGCCACCTCGACCGAGGTGACGCCAGGGACGGCCGACAGGTCCGGCACCGAGCCGTCGAATGTCGCCTCGACCGTGAGAGCGCTCAGGTGGCGCATCTCGGCCAGGGTCCCCATCTCGACCAGGACGCCGTTGCGCAGGATGCCGACACGGTCGCACAGCGCTTCGACCTCGCTCAGGATGTGCGACGAGAGAAAGACGGTCTGGCCACGCTGGTGGGCCTCGTTGATGCAGACACGGAAGGCCTGCTCCATGAGGGGATCGAGCCCGGCGGTCGGCTCGTCGAGGACGAGCAGGTCGGGCCTGGTCATGAGGGCGGCGATGAGCTGGAGCTTCTGGCGGTTGCCCTTCGAGTAGGCCCGGACCTTCTTGGCCGTGTCGAGGTCGAAGCGGGCGATGAGCTCGTCCCGGTAGGCGTCGTCGACCTGGCCCTGGACGCGGCCGAGCAGGTGGAGGGTCTCGGTCCCGGTGAGCGATGGCCACAGGTTGGCCTCACCGGCGACGTAGGCGAGCCGGGCGTGCGCCGCCACGCTCTGGCGCTGGGCGTCGAGGCCGAAGATCTCGGCGCGCCCGTGGGTCGGACGGATCAGGCCGAGGAGCAGGCGGATGGTTGTTGTCTTCCCGGCGCCGTTGGGCCCGAGGAAGCCGACCACTTCGCCCTGACCGACCTCGAGGTCGAGATCGGTCAGGGCGTCAAGTGTCGCGTAACGCTTGGAGAGCTGCTCTGTCTTGATGGCGGGCGTCGCCATGCATCACCTCGCCCCCACGAAGGCCGCGGTCTGCCCGCGCCGGAAGGGCCGACTGTCACAAGGAGTCGGGCTCCCCAGGGGGATCAGCTGAGCAGCTTCGCCTTCTGTGCGTCGAACTCGGTCTGGGAGAGGACACCCTTCTCCTTCAGATCCGACAGCTGGGCGAGCTGGGACGCGGTGTCGGTGGTGCCGGCGGCCTGTTTGATGTACTGGTCCATCGCCTGCTGCTGCGACTGGGCGGCCTCGGCGGCACGCTCGTGCATCTTGCCGCCACGGGCGATCAGGTAGATCAAGATGCCGAGGAACGGCAGGATGATCACGAAGATCACCCAGAGGGCCTTGGCCCCACCACCCATGTCACGGCTGCGGAAGATGTCCGTGAAGATGATGATGAGCAGCCAGAACCAGATGATGAAGACGAAGAACCCGAGCATCGTCCCGAACAGGTCGAGCAGTGGGTAGGTGTACGCCAGCATGTTTCCTCCTTGGGGCCGGCCCAGTGGCTGTGGATCCCGGGCCGACGGTCGTCCTTACGAGCGCCACCGTAACCGAGAAGTGCACGGCGATCACTGATGGGGAGCGACCGCTCCCGCTCCCTAACCCACCCGGTAGAGCGTGCCCCCAGAGGTGGAGCCGGCATAGGCGGAGGAGGGCACGACGGTGCCGTGCGCCTCGACCCAGCTGAGTACCGCGCTGACGGTGCCCCCCTGCCCACCCGGACCCCCTCCACCGTTGCCCGAGACGAGGACGTAGTGGACCTTGCCTTCGGCCACGAGGTCCTTGAACTGCGCGAGGGTCGGCGACGGGTCCGAGCCGGAGAAGCCGCCCATGGCCATGACGGCGCGGCCGGTGTCCAAGATGTAGGGGGCAGCGGTCTGTGAGCCCTGGACGGCGAGGAGGTACTCCGCCGAGCCCTGGTGCGCCTCGAGGTAGGCCACGAGTGAGGCGCTGACGGTCTGGCCGCCACCGCCACCGCCACCGCCACCGCCGGCTCCGAGCGTGCGGCCGGCACCGGCGGGAGCGCCCTGGCTTGTGCCAACTTTGCCACCGAGCCCGGAGTGGGCGAGGCCGGCAGGCGGGGTATGCCCTCCGCTCGTGGCACCCGTGGGTGCGCCACCGCCGGCGACGCCGGTGGGACCCGCACCATGTGCCGCCCCGCCCGGGCCACCTTGGCCCGAAGCGCTCGGGCCGGCGGTGATGCCCCCACCGCTGTAGGCGGTGTTGACGGTCGTGACGGAGTACGCACTCGGTCCGGCCAAGAGCGCGGCCGCCCCCAGCGCCGCGGCGAGAGCGATGGACGCCTTCCAGCGCAGCACGTCGAAGAGCGCGAGCAGGAGGCCGAGTGCCGCGAGCGACCCGGCGGTGAGCACGGCGGGGGCGAGCCACGTGTCGTAGCCCGGGACCCGGTCGAGGACGACCGCCGACCAGATGGCACACCCGAGCACCGCAGCGGGGAGCACCGGCGCCCAGCGGCGCGAGCCGCGGCCGAGCCGCCACAGGACGACCGCCCCCGCCCCGGCGAGGGCCCCGACCCCGGGCGCCATGACGACGGTGTAGTACGGGTGGAAGATCCCCTTGGCGTGCGAGAAGACCACGAAGAAGGTGCCGGCCCACGCGCCCCACAAGAGCCAGCCGGCCCGCCGCAGGCTGGTACGCGGCTCACGCCTCGTTGCCCAGAGCCCCCCCACCAGCCCTACCGCGGCGAGTGGCAGCAGCCACGAGATCTCGCCAGCGAGCAGGCTGTTGAACATTCGCAACCAGCTCGGGTCGCCAGCGAAGCCCGCCCCGATCCCGCCGCCCGATCCGGAGCCGAAGATCCTGGAGAACCCGTTGTAGCCGAAGATGAGGTTCAGCTCGGAGTTGTCGGTGCTCCCGCCGATGTACGGGCGCGACGAGGCCGGCCACAACTCGACGATGGCCACCCACCACGCACTGGCGGCGAGCACGGCGAGCCCGAACCAGGCCATCTGGACGATCCGTCGCCCGATCCCGGGCTTGGCGCACCAGAGGTACACGAGGGCGAAGGCGGGCAGCACCATGAAAGCCTCGAGTGTCTTGTCGAGGAACGCGAAGCCGACCAGGGCACCCGAGAGCACCAGGCGGCTCGTCCGAGCGGTGTCGAGTGCGGACCACAACGCCCAGGCGGCGAGCAGCAGCAGCAGGGTCAACAACGCGTCGGGGTTGTTGTAGCGGAACATCAACGTGGCGGCCGGCGTGACGGCGAAGGCCAGTGACGCCAGCACGGCGGCCAGCTCTCCCCACCAGCGGCGCACGAGGTGGTAGACGACCATCACCGACGCCACGCCGGCGATGGCCTCGGGCAGGAGGATGCTCCAGCTGCTCAGCCCGAAGAGCTTGGCCGAGAGCTCCTGGAGCCAGAGTGCGGCGGGCGGCTTGTCGACGGTGATGAAGCTGGCGCGGTCGATGGAGCCGAAGAACGCCGCCTTCCAGCTCTCCGTCCCGCTCTTCACGGCGGCGGTGTAGAAGCTGTTCGCCATCCCGTTGCGCGAGAGGTCCCAGGTGTACAGCACCGCGGCGAGGACGACGATCGAGATGCGGGCGGGGACTGACCATCTCGGACGGCCGGTGCGCTCGGCCCACGTGCGCAGGCGCCCGCCGCCGGTGGTCTGCGGCGGTTCGGGCTCGGGGGCGGCGTCGGCCGCCATCGGGTCGGTGCGGGGTGAGGCGGTCAGCGTCATGGCACCGACCCTGGCGGCCCGGCCTGGGAGCTGGCTGGGGGCGCGCTGCGCACGGACCACGAATCAGGCGGCCACCTAAGCTGCCGGTCCCGGGACACGGCTGACCCGGCGCGACCAGGAAGGACGTTGATGGAGGGCACCAGGGAGGATCGGGCTTCTGCGGGGCGCGCTCTGCGCAAGGAGGTGCCGAGAACCGGGCATGCTGCGTGGGACCCCGCCTCGGCGACGCGCGACCCGATCAACGTGCTCGAGGACCAGGGTGCGTCGCGCATCGCTGAGCTCGTCCCGGTCCGTCACGGCCGCATGGCCTCCTCCCCATTCGCCTTCTTCCGGGGCGCGGCGGCGGTGATGGCACTCGACCTGGCGAGCACCCCGGCCACGGGCTTGCGCGTCCAGGCGTGCGGCGATGCCCACGTGAGCAACTTCGGTGAGTTCGCCACGCCCGAGCGCAACATGATGTTCGACATCAACGACTTCGACGAGACACTTCCGGGCCCGTGGGAGTGGGACGTGAAGCGACTGTGCGCGAGCCTCCAGGTCGCGGCCCTCCAGAACGGCTTCTCGCCCGAGGAGTGCGAGCGCATCGTGCTCGGTGCGGCACGCAGCTACCGCGAGCGACTCGCCGGCTATACGAGCATGCGGACGCTCGAGCTCTTCTACGACCGCATCAGCATCAAAGACGTCATCGCCCACTTCCCACCCGAGTACCGACCTCTCGTGAAGAGGGACGTGAAAAAGGCGCACCGCAAGAACCACCTGCGGGCCGTGGCCAAGCTGACCCGGAACCTCGACGGTCGTGTCCGCTTCGTCGAGGACCCGCCGCTCATCGTGCGCCTCGAGAACACCGAGTTCGCCATGGCCGAGGTCATGTCGATGATCGACAACTACCGCCTCACCTTGGCCGACGACCGGCGAAGCGTGTTCGACCGCTTCGACCTCGTCGATGTGGCGCGCAAGGTCGTGGGTGTAGGCAGCGTCGGGACCCATTGCTGGATCGCCCTCCTCGAGGGGCCGAACCACCCGGCCGGCGACCCGCTGGTCCTCCAGGTGAAAGAGGCCCAGGCATCGGTGCTCGAGCCCTACGTCGGCGAGTCGCCCCTCGAGCACCATGGCCTGCGCGTCGTCTCGGGCCAGCGGCTCACCCAGGCGTCGAGTGACATGTTCCTCGGCTGGAGCGAGGGGCCGCGGACCGGGCGCCAGTACTACGTACGACAGCTCTGGGACACGAAGGGCCAAGGCGACCCGATGGCGATGGACGTCAACAACCTCGCCCACTACGGGTCGCTGTGCGCCTGGGCGCTGGCCCGGGCCCATGCTCGCACCGGTGACGCCGTCGAGATCGCCGGCTACCTCGGCACCTCCGACACGTTCGAACGGGCGATCGCCGTCTTCTCGGCGCGCTACGCCATCACCAACGAGCGGGACTACCGCTCGCTGCTCGCCGCCATCAAGAGCGGCCGCGTCGAGGCCCGCATGGATGCGTAGCAGGTCTCGGTTCGGGGGACCGCAGTCAATGCGGCTGGGCGCACCGGCGCCGGGCTGTCGCCGTGCGCCGCTCGAAGGAGCCGAGAGTCCCGCTCGGGCGCCGGTCGGGAGCAGCTCGCCGACCCGTCACCCGGATCTAGCTGACGGGCTTGCCACCCGAGCACCATGCGTTGTCCGGGACATTCACGCAGGGGTTCGGCATGGTGGGCAGGCTCTTCGGCACCGGATGCAGCACCACCGTGGTGCGCACCGGATAGTTCGCCCCCGCCGGACACGAGCCGAAGCCGGTATCGCACAGCGTTTGGGCCAGCAGGTCCGAGGGGACGTCGGCCGCCGCACGGTTGAGCCCGCAGGTGGGGTACTTCGTCTCGAGGTCGCTCGGGACCGAGCCGTTCGGGGCGACGTTGCCCATGAAGCAGTTGGAGGGCTGGTTGGGATTGAGGGCGATCTGGCCGTAGTCGGCGTTCGAGGGGTTCTTGAAGTACCCGTTGTTGTCGAATGTGTTGTCGGCCAGCCGGTCGTTCATCGGGTCGTAGACGCAGCCGAAGCCTGTGACCTCCACCCCACCCGTGCCGGTGCAGGACTGGTTGTACTCCGGTGTCGAGGAGTCGGGATAGGGGATGAAGAGGATCCCCCACGCACCGTTGTCCTTGAACGTGTTGTGCATCACCGTGTCGTTGCGGCCTCCGGAGAGCGTCATCCCGGTGCCGGTCGGCCCTGCGGCGGCGTTTCCGGCCTCAGGTGCGTTCGGGTTGTTGTTGTCCTCGAAGGTGTTGTCCATGGCCACCCAGCACGAGCGGGTGTGGGTGATGGGCGAGATGGCGTTGCCCGGGCAGTCGCCGTTCTGCGGAGCCGGGGGGTCGCCGTTGATCTGGGTGTTGGTGTCGAGGCCGTCCTGGTTGTTGTCGAACAGCGAGTCCTTGATGACGACCGCCCCGCCCGAGTTGGTCCCCGAGTAGCCCAGCGCGTTGTACTCCATCCAGGCCTTCGAGATGGTGACGTCGCAGACCTGTTGGCAGGCGCCGACGTACATGCCCGAGTCGTTGAAGTTCGATGCGTAGATGTTGGACCATGAGGCACCGTCGCCTGCTGAGTCCGACGAGAAGATGCCGTATTCGGCCGCCGTCGACTCACCGCCGAAGTAGGTGGTCTCCGCAGTCAGGTAGCTGCCCTCGTAGCCGTGCAGGCCGATGGTCGCCGTGTCGGCGCCACCGTTCCACCAGATCTCATTGCCCGAGTCCTGGCTCCCCGACAGGTAGTTGCATGCCGTGAGGTTGTCGATGCTCACGTGGTTGGCCTTGTAGACAACGATCCCGTTGCGGCCAATGGCCTGGCCGTTCTGCACGACGCCGAACTGCTGGTCAGCCTGGTTCGTCGAGCACTCCGGCGCCCCCTGCTTGGTCCCGTCGACGACGGTCGTGTTGCGGTTCATGCCGCGGATGTGGAGGTTCGAGGTCTGGATCAGCACACCCCCGAAATGCCCGTGGTCGACCGACGCCGGCGTGCTGGTGAGGTCGGCGTCCTCCTTGTAGTCACCGGGCGCGACGAGGATCCAGTCGCCGGACTTCGCCGCGTTCACCGCGGACTGGATCGTCGTGAACCCGCCCTTGTGGCCGTGGAATGTCCCGACGAGGAGGACGTGCCCCGATGATGCGCCTGTCGCTGTCGACGACCCCGAGCTGCACGCGCTCAACACCCCTGCGGCCAACAATCCTGCCCCGAGCGCGACCAAGCCGGTGCGCCCTCGATCTGCAATCGACCTCATTGTGCCCCCCCCCACCGGTTCAGCAGAGCCCGCTTCCCGGCGAGGTGAATGTAGCGCGACCCCCCCCTTTCGGACTAGCCGAGGACGACCTGGCCCCACCCCTCGCCGGGGGAGAGCCCCCGTGGGCACGCGTAGACGCCGCTCGAGGTGTGCACGAGGTAACCGTGCAGCGCGTCGTTGGTGGCGAGACGGCGCTGGATGGCGGTGAACTGCAGGGCCGGGTCCTTCTGGAAGCAGATGAAGAAGAGCCCTGCATCGAGCTCTCCCGAGACGGGGTCGACGCCGTCGGCGAAGCCGTAGCCTCGCCGCAAGAGGCGCTGTCCGGCGTTGGCCAGCGGGCTCGCGACCCGGATGTGTGCCCCGTCGGGGATCAGGGGCAAGCCGTGGGCCCCGGTGGCGGACAGGTCGACGGGGTCGTGCTCGTGCCGGCCCCCCAACGGTGCACCCGAGCGCTTGAAGCGGCCGACCGCCGCCTCCTGCCCCCCGAGCGGCGTTGCCGCCCACAGCTCGAGCCGGGCCCTGATCCGGCGAGCGACCAGGTAGGTCCCCCCGACCATCCAGTGCGGCTCCCGCTCATCGTCGACCCAGACGAACTGCGCGATCTCGGCGGTGTCGCCAGCGAGAAGGTTGTCGGTTCCGTCCTTGAATCCCAAGAGGTTGCGCTTGGTCTCCTGAGCCGTGGTTGTGGACGACGTTCGACCGAAGCCGACCTGCAGGGCGCGCAACGCCAGCACGCCCTGGCCGAGGCGCGCCAGGTTGTGCACGGCATGGAACGCCACCTGCGCGTCGTCAGCGCAGGCCTGAATGCAGACGTCCCCGCCTGACCGGGTGGGATCGAGCTGGTCGCCGTCGAACGCCGGCAGATCGGCGAGGGAGACCGGTGCGGCCGTTCCCGACACCGCCGGCCGGCTGAACAGGGTGGGTCCCACGCCGAAGGTGACGCTCAGGCGGCCCGGCCCGGCGTCGAGTGCCTCCCCGGTGTCCGCCGGTGGGTATGCGGGGCTCGCGTCGCCGGGGATCTGCTCCCCACTGGCCATGCGCGCAGCTGCCTGACTCCAGGCGTCGAGGGTCGTCGAGAGCGCACTCCTCGAGCGGCTGGCGACGTCGAAGGTGGCGAAGACGAGGTGGTCCTGGGCGGCGGTGACGATGCCGGCCTGGTGGGTGCCGTAGAAGTCCACGACCCCGTTCCCGCCGGTGCCCACCGCGGCCCCCGCCGGGGAGGGGGACCCGACCTCGAGGGCACCGACGACGCCGAGCGATGCGAGGGCCGACGAGGCGAGCAGCTGGCGCCGGCTCAGGCGGAACGCATCGGGCTCTCTCACTGGTACTGGCCGCCCTGGCCGTACCCGGCGAGCCCACCGGACAGCTCGCCCAAAGCGCCGAGCGCCGCGTCGGCCGCACCCACGACCGCGGCGGGCGAGGTGGCACCCCCGAGAGCCGACTCGAGGGCGGTGACCCGCTCGCCGGCGAGAGCCGTCGGGCCCGGCGAGATCATCGACCCGAGGAGTGCGAGGCCCTCGACGGTCGAGGCCACCGCGTCGGTGGTGACGACCAGGTCGCCTCTCGTGAGACCGTCGGGCGCCGGCGCGGTCAGGACCTGGGCCGCACTGGCCGCGACCCAGGCCAGCGCCCGCTGTGCCTCGAGCGCCACGTCTTGGGGGGTGAGAACGATCCTCGACAAGAGGAGCTCGGCGTCGCCCCCCTCGGTGGCGAGCTGGGCGGCGCCGGTGGTGTCGCTTTGGCCCGCAGCGAGCGACGCCCGCAGCTGCGCGATGCCTCCGTCAGTCAGCGACGAACCCATGTCGTTGGTCGGTGTCGTGAGGCCGCCCGGCCCGAGCACGACCTCGGCCCGGGCGACGTCGAAGGCCCGTTGGACCGACGTGAGATCTGCGAGGGCAGGCGCTGTCCGACCGGCAGCCAGGTCTTCGGCGAGCGACGACAGCGCGCTGTCGAGCGACTCTCCGGCCACCGCCATCTGGCTCCGAAAGGCGGTTGTGGCGTCCAGCGCCGCCGCCTGCTGTGCGGGCGACGCCGTGCCGTCCGAGCGGTGCGGCCGGTGGTAGGAGGGGCCTGCGGTCGTGGAGGAGCAACCCGCCAGCAGGGCGACGGTGAGAATGAGGCCGCCGCACACCGGTCGGGAGAGGCGAAGGGGCGACACGGCGCCTGATCCTACGGTCGCACCCGCATGGACCGCCGCCGGGCCGCACCCGAGTGCGTGCCCTTGACGGGCGCACGGGCGCGTCCTAAACATGACAAAACCGGTCAGAAAACAGGTGTATCGCACCAACTGAGCAGAAAGGGGATTACCCATGACGATCCGAGACGAGGTCCTCGCCGCCAATGAGGACTATGCCGCCTCCTTTGGGCCGAAAGCAGATCTGGCCCTCCTGCCGGCCCGCCACTTCGCCATCCTCACGTGCATGGATGCACGGCTCGATCCGGCGAAATACGCCGGGCTGAGCGAGGGGGACGCGCACGTCATCCGCAATGCCGGCGGCCGGGCCAGCGACGACGCCATCCGCTCCCTGGTCATCTCCTACAAGCTGCTCGGCACAGCTCAGTGGTTCGTCATCCACCACACCAACTGCGGCATGGAGTTCTTCACCGATGACGTGATCCGCGGGCTCTTGGCCAACAGCCTGGAAACAGCCGCACTCGGCCCCGATGGGTTCTACGACGTCGGTTCTGGGCCCGGGTCGGCGGAGGCGAACTACATCGACTGGCTCACCATCTCGGACAACGCCCAGAGCGTGGTGGAGGACGTCGCGCGCATCCGTGCGCACCCGCTTGTCCCCGGTGGCATCCCGATCTACGGCTACATCTACGACGTGACCAGCGGCCGGCTGATCGAGGTGTCCGAGGCCACGAAGGCCGGCCTGCCGACCTAACGGCCGCCCGCCTCGGGGGCACGCCCGTCTTCGAGGTAGACGCACTCGGTCGAGGCGAGGGCGGCGCGCACCCGGCGGCGGAGCGGCCCGCTCAACAGCTCGAAGGCCTTGGCCGGCTTGGCGAAGCGGTGCTCGGAGAGCTCCGCCTCTTGGAGGACGATCGCCGCGCGCGCTCGGCGGGGCAGCACGCCGCAGTCGAACAGGAAGCGCATGCCCCCGGCTCGGCCGGGCTTCGGGCGAAGGAAGTCGACGGCGGCGAGACGCCCATGGGTGACCCGGAGGCCCACCTCTTCGAGGACCTCTCGGCGGCACGCCTCCCAGGGCGTCTCACCGTCGGCCTCCATGATGCCGCCGGGGATCGTCCAGCCGGCCTTGTACGTCGGCTTGGCGATGAGGAGGCGACCAGCGCCGTCGAAGAGGAGAGCGCCCGACGAGGCAGGGATCCGGGGCAGCTCGAAGGGAAGCTCGTCGCTCGTGTCCACGCCAGATGCTCGCACAGGCCGGGCCGGCCACCCGGCATCAGAGGTGACCTTGGCCCCTTCTCGTGGCGGGTCCGACATGATGCCCTTGAGGGATGGAGCGTGGCGGGGAGCCCGCCGCCGGAGCAGGAGGTGCACCTTGTCGATCGGACAACCCGGCCGGGAGGACCTCCTCCGATGGAGGGGTGCTTCGCCGTCCAACTACTACGACGCCTCGCCCAACCTGGCCCGCGTGTTCGCCCTACGCGCCGGGCCCGCCCTCCTCGCGGCAACCGGGCCCAACCTCGGGCACTTCGGGCAGGTGGTGGCCGAGGAGGTTGAGCCCGCCGTCGCCATGGTGGAGCGCCACCGCGAGTTCCCCGCACACGTCAAGTACGACGCGCTCGGACAGCACCGCGAGTCGATCGAGTTTCACCCTGCGCACCTCGACGCCGGCCGGGCCATCTGGGCCTCGGGCATGCTCGCACTCCCCAACGACCGCGCCGGGGACTTCGAGATGGCGGGGCTCTTCTACCTGCTGTCCCACGTCGGCGAGGGTGGCCACGCCTGCCCGGTCGTCTGCACGGCCGGCCTTGCTCGGGCGCTCGGCCGGCGAGGGCCCGACGCGCTGGCCGAAAGGCACCTCGACGCACTGCGCGGCCGCGACTACCCCCGGAGCGCACGCGGGTCGCAGTTCCTGACCGAGATCCAAGGTGGCTCCGACGTGGGCGCCAACGTCACGCGCGCGGTCCCCGATGTGACCGTCGACGGTGCGTGGCGCATTACCGGGGAGAAGTGGTTCTGCTCGGTGGCCGATGCCCAGCTCTTCGCGGTGATGGCCAGACCGGAGGGCGGCGTGGCGGGGACCCGTGGCCTCGGCTTGTTCCTGGTACCGCGGAGCCTGGACGGGAGTGCGCCGAACGGGTTCGCGATCCGTCGGCTGAAGGACAAGCTCGGCACCCGCTCCATGGCGTCGGCGGAGATCGACTTCGACGCGGCGCTGGGTTGGCCGATCGGGACCGTGGAGGAGGGCTTCCACATCGCCGTGCAGGACCTGCTCAACACCTCGAGGTGGTTGAACGCGCTCGGGTCGACGGGGATCATGCGGCGGGCCTTCCTCGAGGCCTCGTCCTTCGCCCGGCACCGACTCGCCTTCGGCCGCCCGATCGACTCCTTCCCACTCGTGAGGGAGCAGCTGGCGGTCATGAAGTCCGAGGAGTACGCCGCCCTGAGCTCGACGATGGTGTTGACCGCACTCCTCGGGCGACTCGACGAGAGCGTGGCCGACGAGAGCGAGGAGCGCTTCTACCGCTTCTTGGTCAACGCCAACAAGTACCTGACCTCGATTAGCGCCACCGACGTCGCGCGCCGGGGCATCGAGGTCCTCGGGGGCAACGGGACGATCGAGGACTTCTCCCCGATGCCTCGCCTTTACCGCGACGCCATGGTCTACGAGAGCTGGGAGGGGACGCACAACGTGCTCTGCGCCCAGGTCCAGCGCGACTGCGTCCGTCTCGGCCTGCTCGACGACGTGCTCGTCTGGGTGCGAAAGGAGCTGGCCACCGCCGGGGCCGGAGCCGATGCGGGCCTGGTCGCCGACGCGCTGGACCGGCTCGAGCCACGGCTGCAGCGCTCGCTTCGTGACGCAGGGTCAGGAGCGGCCCACTTCCGGCGCCAGCTCGACGCGCTCGTCCGGGCCATCCAGGCGGCCTCCTTGCTGCACGAGGCCGCCGGCGAGGAGCCGGCGACCGGTAAGGCGGCAGCGGCCGCCCTCTTCGTGCGGCGCCATCTGGCGCCGGGCTATGTGCCTGATGACGACCCCAGCTGGGGTGACCGCATCGATGCGGTCGTGGCCGGCGACGCCGGATGAGCCGTGTCGCCGGCGCGCGGGCGCCGACGCAGCCTCAGTCGCCCGGGCTCTCGGCCGCCCCTCCGGCGACCGCTCCTCCGGCGATGGCCCCGACGAGCTGGGCGTGGTCCCGCTCGTTCTGCTCGGCGTAGCGGCGGGCGAACCGGCCGAGAGCGTCGGTGAACTTCCCGCCCTTGCCGATGTAGCCGCTAATGGCCTGGGGATCGCCCGTACGGGCGTGGGCCCGGGCCAGCGACTCGCCGCACGCGGTGGCGAACTCGACGAGGCGTGGGCCGACCAGCTCGATGCTCGGGATGATCTTCATGTCGCGGAACTGGCGCACGTAGTAGTCGTGGCCCCCGTAGGTGCTCCAGCCCACGAAGATGTCGGTGGCGGACTGCAGCAGTCGCTTGCCGTGGACCACGCGCGCGCCATGGTTGTCGTAGCGGCTCGGGCGCGTGTGGCGCTCGTAGACTGATTCACCGGCTTGTTTCACCTGAAGGAAGAGGGGGTCCGCGCCTGTTCGGCCCTCGAGGAGCACCAGGTACACCCGCATGCCGACGCTGCCGACACCCACAACCTGCCGGACGGTGTCGACCTCGGTGAAGCGGTCGAAGAGGTGGCGCCGGTCCTCTTGGAGGGTCAAGCGGTACTGGGCGAGGAGGTGGTCGACGAGCTCATCCTGCTCGTCGTCGTCGATCGTCACGCGGATCGGGGGGTCCTCGGTGATGCGCGGCCTTCCGTGGGCCATGGCCGTGAGCTTCGTGAAGGCGTGGCGGCTGGTCCGGCGCTTCTTCTTCCTCTCGATGTACACCGACACGCGGCCCTGGTCGGCGGGTTCGAAGTAGTCGATCAATTTGTCGACGTGCATGCCGTCGTACCAGATGTCGAGCTCGGGCGTCTCGGCGTAGCGCCCCATGCGTGTGGCGTAGGACTCGACGGCCGCGGTCACCGCCAGCGCGGCCCGCTTGGGCTTGATGCCGTCCTGGCGGGCGGCCACGACCAGGCTGGCGGCCAGCCGCTTCACGTCCCACTCGAACGGGCCGGGCAATGTCTCGTCGAAGTCGCGCAAGTCGAACGAGAGGTTCCGCTCCGGGGTGGCCCACAGGCCGAAGTTGAGGACGTGCGCGTCGCCGCAGAGCTGCACCTCGAGCCCGCTGTCGGGCACCGAGGCGAGGTCGGCGGCCATGACGGCGGCCGCCCCTCGGTAGTAGTTCCACGGCGACAACGCCATGCGCTCGTGTCGGATGGGCAGCAGCTCGGGGACCCTGATGGCGTTCTGGGCGAGGAGCGTCTCGAGCGCATCGTGACCTCGGTCACCCTCGTCCCACTCGCCCAGCTGCTCCAGCGGGGCATGGGCGCGAGCCTGCCTCCCGCTCGCTCGGCGCTCCGTGCTCGTCGCGGCGAGGTCGTGGTGCCCGCCGGGGCGTTCCTGAGCGGGCTCGTGCATCGTCGTCGCCTCCGGCGTTGTGGGCAGCCGAGGAAGGGGCTGCGGATCAGATGACGTGAGCCTACGGCGACGGCACCTTCCGGCCGCGGCGGTGCGGCGGTGCGGCGGTGCGGCGTTAGCGTGACCGCCGGGCCCACTCGACCGGCGGAGGCTCGCCTGAACGGGCCCAACAGGCGACAGGAGGCCCCATGCCAACGGTGCACCATGACGGAGCCGACCTTTTCTACGTTGTGGAGGGCACCGGCCCCCCGCTCCTGCTCATCATGGGCCTCGGCTACCCGAGCGACGTCTGGTGGCGGGTGCTGCCGTGGCTGACCCCCCACTTCACCACCATCCGCTTCGACAACCGGGGGGTCGGCCGGACCGGCCCGGGCGCCGAGCCGCCCTATACCGTCGAGCGGATGTCGGGCGACGCGCTGTGCGTGCTCGGGGCCGCCGGATTCGAGCACGCCACGGTCTTCGGGGTCTCGATGGGCGGCACCATCGCCCAGGAGCTCGCCTTGCGCCGCCCGGAGGTGGTGGACCGGCTCCTCCTCGGCTGCACCCACCCGGGGGGCACCGACGTCGTGATCGACGAGGAGGCAATGGCCCTCGTGCGCAGCCGGGGCGCCATGACGCCCGACGAGGCGGCCGAGGCGGCCGTGGACTTCGTCTACGCCCCCGGCACGTCGCGCGCGGACATCGATGCTGACCTGGCGGTGCGCGCCGCGAACCCGACCGACCCCGCCGGCTACGCGGCCCAGGCCCAAGGCTCGCTCGAATGGGCTGGATCGATGAGTCGTCTGGGCCGCCTGGCGGCGCCCACACTCCTCGTCCACGGAGAGGTCGACCGCCTGGTGCCGGCCGAGAACTCCTGCCGCATGGCAGCCGTGATCCCAGGCGCGCGCCTCGAGGTCATCCCCGACGCCAGCCACATCTTCTGGACCGACCAGCCACAGGCGGCGCGCGAGGCCATCGAGTCGTTCCTGCTCGACTAGCGCGGATCACGGGGACCGCGCGGGGCTCCAGGCATGATGGGTCCGATGACGGGACCGTTTCGCAGGGTGAGGATCGGCCTCGGCCTCCTGGCACTAGTGCTGGTGGTCGGGACGGTGGGCTACCTCCTGTTCGGCTTCACCCTCATCAACGCCCTCTACCAGACGGTGAGCACGGTCACGACGGTCGGCTTCGCCACGCCCCACCCGCTCGGCACCGGGGGCAAGGCATTCACGGTCGTCCTGATCCTGGTGGGCGTGGGCACGGCGCTCTACACGTTCTCCGCCGTGCTCGAGTTGCTGATCGAAGGACATATGCGAGACCTCGTGAGGAGGCGACGGATGGAACGCGACATCGAGCGGATGCAAGGGCACGTGATCGTCTGCGGCTGGGGCCGCGTCGGTCGGGAGGTCGCCCATTTCCTGGTGAGCGCCGGGCACGATGTCGTGGTCATCGACCGTGACGCCGACAGGTTGGCCGAGATCCCCTACCCGAACGTCCTCGGAGACGTCACAGAAGACGCGGTGCTGCTCAGAGCCGGGATCGGCCGGGCCGCCACGCTGGTTGCTGCGCTCGACACCGATGCGGACAACCTCTACGTCACGGTCGCCAGCAAGTCGATGCGCCCGGAGCTCCAGATCATCGCCCGCGCCCGGAGCGAGTCCTCTGAGCCCAAGCTCGTCCGGGCCGGTGCCGATCGGGTGGTGAACCCCCAACAGCTCGGTGGGGACCGCATGGCCGCCTTCGTGACCCAACCGAACGTCGTGGACTTCGTCGACGTGGTCATGCACGACGGCACCCTCAAATTCCGGCTCGAGGACCTCATGGTGTCGTCCGACTCGCACCTCGTGGGCAGCACCCTGCGCTCGGCGCACCTCCGTGACCGCACGGGCGCCCTCGTCCTCGCCATCCGCCGGCCCGACGGCCGGTTCCTCACGAACCCCTCGCCCGAGGACACCATCGAGGCAGGCGACGTTCTGATCAGCGTCGGGACCGCCGAGCAGCTCGAGGCTCTCTCGGCGTTCGCCGCCCAGCTCGACCCCTGAGGGCCCGACCACGGCGCAGGCTCGGGAGGGTGACAACCGCTCGCTAGGTTGGCCGGGTGGCGTCACCGGGACCAGAGGAGCTCGGCCGCGGCGTCGTCGTACTCCCCGGCCAGCAACCGCCGGCCCCCTGGGCGTCGGTCCCAAAGGTGCTCCTCGGGCCAGCCGAGCTCGAGGAGCCGGCGACCGTGGTCGAGACCCTCCACCGGGCGTGGCTGGCCCGCCGGCGCGTGGTGGTGGAGCTCGCGGCCGATCCCGGGGCGCTGCGGGAGGCCGAGCGCTGCGAGCAGCCCGTCTACGAGATCCAGCCGTCGTTCGAGTTCTCCCGCGAGCGCCTGCAGTTCCTCGTCTGGGCCAACAACTACGACGCGCGCGGTGGCGAGCCCATCTGGTGGCACGGGCGCAAGGCTGCCCGCCGCCTCGGCTCGGACGGTGTCACGCAAGGCGGAGAGGCCGACGTCACGCTGGCCGACGGCACCCCCCTCTTCGTCGACGGCGGCCCGGCCGACCCACCGCCCGTCGCCTCGGGTCTCGGCGTCGTCCACCGATGGAGCGCCGACGCCGGGCGCCTCGATCCGGTGGGGCAGCGGCCGCCCGCCGCCGAGCTGGCCCCCGACCAACTCGCCGCGGTGGGGCACCGCTCGGGTGCAGTGCGGGTCATCGCGCCGGCAGGTTCGGGCAAGACGCGGGTGCTGACCGAACGGTTGCGCCATGTGCTCGGCGAGCGCTGTGCCCACCCGGCGACGGTGAGCGCGCTGGCCTATAACGCCAAGGCTGCCGAGGAGATGCGCCAGCGCTGCGCCGACCTCCTCGGGCCGGGCGGCCCCCACGTGCGGACCTTGAATGGCATCGGCCTGTGGATCTGCGCCGAGTTCTCCGAGGGACGCGTACGCGTCCTCGAAGAGGCCGACGTGCGCGAGCTGTGCCAGGGGGTCTTCAGCATCCGCCGCCAGGCCAACACCGACACGGTGGCCCCCTACATCGACGCACTGTCCGTTGTCCGCCTGGGCCTCAACCGGCCAAAGGAGGTCGAAGACGCCATCCCTGACGCGGCCGGGATCGCCGAGGGATTCGACCGCTACCGCCAGGCTCTCCACGAGCTCGGTGCGGTCGACTTTGACGAGCAGATCTACCGGGCCATCGAGATCCTGCTCGCCGACCCGCACGCGCGTGCGACGGCGCAGTCGCAGTGCCGGCGTCTGCTGGTGGACGAGTTCCAGGACCTCACCCCTGCCCACCTGCTGCTGATCCGCCTCCTGTCGGCGCCGGGCTACGACTGCTTCGGTGTGGGCGACGACGATCAGGTCATCTATGGGTACTCGGGGGCCACACCCGAGTACCTGATCGACTTCGACCGCTACTTCCCGGGTGCCGTCAGCCACCCACTCGAGGTGAATTACCGGTGCCCGCCGGCGGTGGTCGGGGCGGCGCGCCACCTCCTGTCGCACAACCGGCGCCGGGTGCAAAAGACCGTCCGGGCGGCACCGGGCCGCACCGACGACGTGCCCTCGATCGGCGGCCCGCTGTCGGGGGCTGGACCGGTCGCGGTGCGGTCGGGGAGCGGTGCCGCGCTCGCCGACCTCGCCGTCGAGGTCATCGGTGGGTGGACTGCGGCCGGCGCGCGGCCGTCGGACATCGCCGTGCTCGCCCGCGTCAACGCCGCGCTGCTGCCGGTGCAGGTGGCGTGCATGGAGTCGGGCGTTCCCTGCAGCACACCCCTCGGCCCGTCCGTGCTCGGCCGCACCGGCATCCGTACGACGTTCGCGTACATGCGGATCGGCGCGGATCCGGGGCACATCGCACGCGAGGACATCCGCGACACGATCCGTCGACCGTCGCGGGGCATCTCCCCGATGGTGGCCGACATGGTGACCGAGCGCCCGTGGACCTCGGTCGAGGACATCCGCCGCCTCGCCGGCCGCCTGTCGGGCCGCGACGTCCCCAAGCTCGAGCGCTACGCGGACGACCTCGGCCGGGTGGTGGCCGCGACCGGGCGCTCGACGGCCGCTGCACTGCGGGCCATCCGCACCGGGGTCGGCCTGGGCGACACCATGGACGTCCTGGACTCGTCGCGGCGCGAGGCCGACCGCTCGACGCACGCCGACGATCTCGCGGCGCTCGAGTCGGTAGCGGCGCTGCATCCCGACGCAGCGACGTTCGAGGCATGGCTGCGCGGCGTGCTCGGGCGTCAACCGCCCGGCGATGACGTCGTGCTGCTCTCGACGGTGCACCGCATCAAAGGCAAGGAGTGGGACCACGTCGTCGTCTTCGGCGCCTCGGCCGGTCTCTTCCCCCACCGACTCAGCGACGACGAGGAGGGTGAGCGCCGTGTCTTCCACGTGGCGCTGACACGTGCGCGCACGCAGGTCTGCGTGCTCGCCGACGCCGACGCGCCCTCGGGCTTCGTGGCGGAGCTCTCCTCGGACGCCCCCGCGGCCGCTGGCGGCCCCGACGGTGACGGACCCGAGCCGAGGTGGATGGACCGCCGCAGCGCCGGCTCGAGCGCCCGCGGCGGCCGAGCCCCGGCCCGCGCCGCCAAGGGAGCCAAGCGGACCGCGGCGCGAGCGCTCCCTGCCACGCCGACGGTGGCAGCGGTCGTCGGCCTCGTCATGGAGCACGGCGGCCACCGTGGCGCCGTCGTCGAGGTGTCCGACACCGGGGTCCGCTGGGAGGTCGGTGAGGCCCGGGTGCAGTTGGCCTTCGGCGCCGACGTGGTCGTGGACGGGCGAACCGCCACGCTGGTCGCCCCCAGTGCAGATGACGGCGAACCGGGGCCGGCTGCCGCCGCCGCCGAAGAGGCGCTGCGCGCGTGGCGGCTCGCCACGGCCCGCCAGGAGTCGGTCCCGGCCTATGTGGTCTTGAACGACAAGGAGCTGACCGGCATCTCGGCGCGGCTGCCCTCAACGCTCTCGGAGCTGGCCGACTGCCGGGGGATGGGACCACTGCGCCTGGAGCGCTGGGGCGACGAGATCCTTGCCCTGCTCGACGACGCCCGATCGACCTGAGCCGGAACCGTCCGCCGTTTGGCCCCTCGGTCGTGTGCCGCGCCTGAACGCGTCGGCGGTGCGCCGATACCCTGCGGTCATGGAGGAACTCCGCGTCGGTGACCCGAAGGAGGTGGGCCCCTACCGACTGCTGCGGCGCATCGGGTCGGGCGGAATGGGGGTTGTCTACCTGGCCGCCGCACCGGGCGGTGGCGACGTGGCGCTCAAGCTCATCCGGCCGGACCTGGCGAGCGACGCCGACTTCCGCAGCCGCTTCCGCCGAGAGGTCGATGCCGGCCGGCGGGTCGGGGGGCTCTGCACGGCGCGCTACCTCGACGCCGACACGAAGGCCGACCAGCCCTTCCTCGTGACCGAGTACGTCCCGGGCGGGAACCTCGCCGACTTCGTGGCACAGCACGGCCCGCTCGCCGACGAGCAGCTGGCCGGTCTGGCCGTCGGGCTGGCCGAGGCCATCGTCGCCATGCACGCCGCCGGCGTGATCCACCGCGACATCAAGCCCTCGAACGTGCTGCTGGCAGCGAGCGGCCCCAAGCTCGTCGACCTCGGCATCGCCCACGCAGTGGACGCGACCGCGCTCACCCAGGTCGGGCTGGTGATGGGGACGCCGCCATGGATGGCGCCCGAGCAGGCGCTCGGGGAGCGCGTGAGCAGCGCAGCCGACGTGTTCGCCTGGGGCGCGACCGTCGCCTTCGCCGCCACCGGCAGGCCCCCGTTCGGAGAGGGACGCCCCGAGGCGGTCCTCTACCGGGTCGTGCACGAGGCGCCCGACCTCGCCGGCATCTCGCCGCGGCTCGGCGCGCTCGTCGCCCGCACCCTCGAGAAAGACCCCGCGGCGCGTCCGGCTCCCGAGCAGCTGCTCGTCGAGGTGGTGCGCGCCGCCATGGCCGGGCAGCTGCCGCCGGGCGATACCGAGGCGATGGCCGCCGTGGCGCTCGAGGGCACCTGGCGGCATGGCTCGACCACGCAGCTGCGCCCGGCGGCCTCCTCGACGGCGACCCGCCCCCGGCGGCACCGGCGGCTGCTCTGGGCGGCGGCGGCGGTCGTGCTGCTGGCGGCCTTCGGCGGTGGGCTCCTCTACGCGCGCAACGAGAGCCCGTCATCCAAGGTGGCGGCACCGGGGGGCGGCGCGCCGGCGAGCCGAGCCTCGTCGTCGACCACGACGACGACCGGTCCCGCCCGGCCGCCCTCGGCCATGACGTCGGCGAGCCTGCCGGTCGTCACATGCCCGACAGCGAACGGCATCGGCGTGGCCCCGACCGTCACGCCACCGTCCTCGCAGACCGTGAGCGTCCCCCGGGCGCTCGTGAGCCAGCTCGCGGTCTTCGCCGACGACCAGGGGGTGATGGAGCTTCTCGGTCCGCGCGGCTGGGACTGCAGCGGTGACTACGGCGCCGACGGGTCAGGCGGCGTGCAGATCTACCCCGCCGACCAGACCGACCCGTCGACCTCCTCGTTCGAGGCCTCGCCCGCCGAGGCCATCGAGGCCAGCCAGACCTCGGCCTGCGACGGCTGCAGGGAGCAGCAGGCGTGCCCGCTCTTCACGTCGGCGGCCAACGACTTCGAGAACGACTTCGGGTCGAGCTGCCCCGACGCGCGGCCCTCGGCCGAGTCCGTCGAGCAGCTCGGCGGCGGTGTCGTCGGGTTCGAGGACCCGCCCGGCGTCGCCGGTGACGGCAACCCGTCAGGCGGCCCGTATCCGGCGAACGGGGTCATGACCTATTACAGCGGCGACCAGAACGGGAGCTGGATGGAGACGTGCACGCTGCCGAGCGCCGAGAAGGCACTCTGCACCGCGGTGCTCGACAACTTCGTCTCGGCGTACGGGACCGACTGAGTTCGCAGCGCCGAGCGGCGCATGGCCCGACCGGCCTCATCGGTCACTCCTCGAGCTGGTGCTCGAGGCCGCGCACCGCTTCGATGAACTCGTCGATCATGTCGAAGACAACCTGGGCCGCCGACTTCGTCTCGTTCATCGTGCCGACGACCTGCCCCACGAAGTAATTTGCGAGCTCCTCGGCACCCGAGCCCTTGCGGTAGGCGGCCCGGTCGATGCGTGCCAACGCCTCGTCGACGAGGATGGGCTGGATGGGCATCCCGAGCGGCATCGGGGTCGCCGGATCGTCCCACTCCCTCGTCCAGGCGCTCGTGAGCTGGCGGGCGGGCTTGCCGGTACGCGACCGCGACCGGACGGTGTCCGAAGAGGTCGCTGCCAGGAACTTCTCCTTCACAACGGGGTGCGTCTCGGCCTCCTCGGTGGTCAGCCAGACCGAGCCGCACCACACGCCCTGGGCACCGAGTGCCATGGCGGCGGCCATCTGCCGGCCGCGCCCGATTCCACCTGCGCCGAGCACCGGCACCGGGGCGACGGCGTCGACGATCTCGGGGATCAGGACCATCGACCCGATCTCACCGGTGTGGCCTCCGGCCTCGGACCCCTGGGCGATGATGATGTCGACCCCGACGGCGACGTGGCGCTCGGCGTGCTGCGCCTTGCCGGCCAGCGCGCCGAGGAGCCGGCCCTCTTCCTTTACGCGCTCGATCATGTGCGGGGGCGGCGGGCCCAGTGCGTTCACCACGAGGGACGGCGCATGCGCCAGGGCGACGTCGAGCAGAGGTCCCGCCTGGCTCTCCGAGAACGGGGCAGCCGTGGCGCTGGCGTGGGCCATCTGGCCGTGGCGACCCTCCTCGCCCTCGGGGAACGCCGGCACGTCATAGCGCCGGAGGATGTCCTCGACGAAAGCGACGTGCTCGGCGGGGATCAGCTGGGCGATGTCGGCCAGCGTGTAGCCGCCGGCGTCGGAGCCGGCGTACTTCGCCGGCACGATGACGTCGACACCGTAGGGACGGCTCCCCACCTGCGCCTCGATCCAGTCGAGGTCGACCTCGAGCTGCTCGGGTGAGTGCGCGACCGCCCCGAGTACCCCCATGCCTCCGGCCCGGGTAACGGCGGCCACGACGTCGCGGCAGTGGGTGAACGCCAGGATCGGGACGTCGATCCCCAGCATCTCGGTGATGGCGGTCCTCATTGGTGTCTCCCCCGTGCGCGGCCCGATTGACCCGGTTAGACCGGTCATGTTGACGGTCAGATATTACCGTAGTTAGTATCACGGGGTGAGGCCAGCCTCCCCTGCACCGCAGCTCCGCTCGAAGGTGGATCCCGCGGCCGAGCAATTCGGCCGCAACCGCGGCGACATGCTCGAGCAGCTCGGTGTCATCGACGCCCTGCTCGACGAGGCGGCGGCGGGCGGTGGGCAAAAGGCCATGGACCGGATGCGCTCCCGGGGCAAGATGCCCGTGCGCGAGCGCATCGCGGCGGTCCTCGACCCGAACAGCCCCTTCCTCGAAATCTCGCCGCTCGCGGGCTACGGCTCGGACTACGCCCTCGGTGGCGGGATGGTGATCGGCATCGGTGTGATCGCCGGCACCGAGTGCGTCATCTTGGCCAATGATCCCTCCGTGCTCGGGGGCGCGCTCACGCCCTATGCGTGGAAGAAGTGGGCACGGGCCCTCGAGATCGCGCGGGACAACCGCATGCCGTATGTGAGCTTCGTCGAGTCCGCTGGCGCCGACCTGCGGGTCGAGACCGACAACGGCGGCGGCCGCAAGGTCAACACCACCCACTTCGCCGAGAGCGGCCGGTTCTTCTACGAGCTCATCGAGCTCTCCAAGATGAGGATCCCGACGGTTTGCGTGGTCTTCGGCTCCTCGACGGCGGGCGGGGCCTACCAGCCGGGCCTGTCGGACTACAACATCGTGGTGAAGGGGCAGTCGAAGATCTTTCTCGCCGGGCCACCCCTGGTCAAGATGGCGACGGGGGAGGAGTCCGACGACGAGTCGCTCGGCGGTGCGGCGCTCCACGCCGAGGTCTCCGGCCTCGGCGACTATTTCGCCGAGGACGAGATGGACGCGCTGCGCATCTGCCGGGAGGTGGTCTCGCACCTCAACTGGCGCAAGGCCGGGCCCGAGGCGCTGCTCCCGGCGGAAGAGCCCGCCTATGACGCCGAGGAGCTGCTCGGCCTGGTCAGCCGGGACCTGCGCCAGCCGGTCGACGTGCGCGACGTCATCGCCCGGGTGGCCGACGGATCCCGGTTCGAGGAGTTCAAGGCCCGCTACGGCCCCACCGTCGTGTGCGGCTGGACCCGTATCCACGGCTACCCGGTCGGCGTGCTCGGCAACAACGGGGTGATCTACCCCGACGCCGCCGAGAAGGCCGCCCACTTCATCCAGCTGTGCAACCAGATCGACGTGCCGCTGCTCTTCCTCCAGAACATCACCGGCTACATCGTCGGGCGCGAGTTCGAAGCGGCGGGGATCATCAAGAAGGGCTCCCAGATGCTCAACGCGGTGAGCAACTCGACGGTGCCGCACCTCACGGTCATCATCGGCGCCTCCTACGGCGCGGGCACCTACGGGATGTCGGGCCGGGCGTTCGGGAACCGCTTCACCTTCTTGTGGCCGACCGCCAAGATCGCCGTCATGGGCCCCAAGCAGATCGCTGGGGTCATGTCCATGGTCCGCCGGGGCCGGGCCGCGCGCGAGGGCCTCGAGTTCGACGAGGAGGAAGACGCGCAGATCGTCGCCATGGTCGAGGAGATCCAGGAACGGGGGTCCCTCGCGCTCGCAGCCACCGGCGCGATCAGTGACGACGGGATCATCGACCCGCGCGACACGCGCACCGTGCTCGGGCTGTGCCTGTCGGTGGTGCGCAACCGGCCGATCGCCGGGGCCGAGGGCTACGGGGTGTTCCGGCTGTGACGTTCACCAGTCTGCTCGTCGCCAACCGCGGCGAGATCGCCCGGCGCGTCATGCGCACGGCGCGCCAGATGGGCATCCGCTGCATCGCCGTCTACACCGCCAGTGACGCCGATGCACTCTTCGTGGGTGACGCCGACGAGGCCGTCCGGATCGAGACCGGCTACATGGACGAGGCGGCGATCCTCGACGCCGCCCGGGTGAGCGGCGCCGAGGCGATCCACCCCGGCTACGGATTCTTGTCGGAGAACGCGCACTTCGCGACCGCGGTCGGCGAGGCCGGCCTGGTGTGGGTGGGGCCGGGCGCAGCAGCGGTGGCCGCCATGGGCGACAAGCTGGCCGCCAAGCGGCTGGCGGTCGAAGTCGGCGTGCCGACCCTGCCGTCGTCGGACGACCCGTCCAATGCGAGTGCGGTCGGGTACCCGCTTCTCGTCAAGGCCGCGGCCGGTGGAGGGGGCAAGGGCATGCGGGTCGTGGGGGACCCGTCCGGGCTCGACGCGGCGGTGGCCGCTGCCCGGCGCGAGGCGGCGAGCGGCTTCGGCGACGACACCGTCTTCCTCGAGCGCTACGTGGCCTCGTCCCGGCACGTCGAGATCCAGATACTCGGCGACGCCCATGGCGCGCTGGTGCACCTCGGTGAGCGGGAGTGCTCGATTCAGCGCCGGCACCAGAAGCTGATCGAGGAGTCGCCGTCGCCGGTGGTGGACGCGACGATGCGCGCCGCGATGGGCGAGGCGGCCCTCCGCCTGGCCGGGGCCATCGGGTACCAATCGGCAGGAACCGTCGAATTCCTCGTGGACGACGCGACCCGCGAGTTCTTCTTCCTCGAGGTGAACACCCGCCTCCAGGTCGAGCACCCGGTGACCGAGGCCGTGACCGGACTCGACCTGGTCCGAGAACAGCTCCGGGTGGCCGCCGGGGAGCCGCTCGGCTACGGCCAGGACGACATTCGATTCTCGGGGCACGCCATCGAGGCCCGGCTGTGCGCCGAGGACCCGGCCGCGGGCTTCCTGCCCGCGACCGGGACGCTGGCCGCGTTTGAGGTCCCCGAGGCCCCGGTGGTCCGCTGGGACTCGGGCGTGGGCCCGGGCTCGCGGGTCACTGTCGAGTTCGACCCCCTTCTGGCCAAGGTCATCGCCCACGCCCCGACGAGGGCCGACGCAGCGTCGGCCTTGGCCGGCGCCCTCGAGCGGCTGCACGTCGGCGGGGTGAGGACCAACCGCGACTTCCTGGCGGCCACCCTGCGGCACCGGGCTTTCCTCGCCGGGGACACCACCACCGATTTCATCGAGCGGTGCAGACCCCGGCGCACCCTCGAGCTCTCCGCAGAGGAGCTCGAGTGGTCGGCTGCTGCCGCCGCGCTGTGGCTCCAGGCGCAGGACCGCGCCAGTGCGCCGGTGCTCGCCCAGGTGTCGAGCGGCTGGCGCAATGCCCGCCTCCCCGACCAGCGCACGCTCTTGCGTCACGGCGACGACGAGCTCGCCGTGACGTACGCCGCCCGGCGCGACGGGAGCTTCGAGGTCGGTGGTCGCACGGCCCGTGTCCACGCCCACTCGGCGAGCTGGATCGATGTGGAGATCGCCGGCCGGCGCCGCCGGACGCCGGTCACCCAAGCGGGAGAGCGCATCTTCCTCCAGTGTGGGCGCGGGACGGTCGAGTTCGACGTCGTCCCGCGCTTCGAGGTCCCCGGCACCGAAGAGCACATGGGCAGCCTCGCCGCTCCCATGCCCGGCACCGTGATGGCGGTCCTCGTCGCCGTGGGCGACCGGGTCAGCGCCGGTACGACCCTGGTGATCCTCGAGGCGATGAAGATGGAGCACCACATCAGCGCCCCGGCCGACGGGACGGTCAGCGACGTCCACGTCACCGCCGGCCAACAGGTGGAAAACGGCGCTGCGCTGCTGGTGCTCGAGTCCGAGGAACCCGAGGAGGAGTCAGCGTGAGCGAACCGATCCGCATCGCCAACTGCTCGGGGTTCTACGGCGACCGGCTCGCCGCTGCCGCCGAGATGGTCGAAGGCGGCCCGATCGACGTCCTGACCGGCGACTGGCTGGCCGAGCTCACCATGCTGATCCTGGCCCGCACGCAGGCGAAGCGCCCCGGCGGGGGGTACGCACGCAGCTTCGTCGACCAGATGGAGCACGTCATGGGCACCTGCCTCGAGCGCGGCATCAAGGTGGTCTCCAACGCCGGGGGCCTCGACCCGGCCGGCTGTGCCGAGGCCGTGCGCGCGCTCGGCGCCCGGCTCGGCCTGGAGCCCAGCGTCGCCTACGTGAGCGGAGACAACCTCTTGCCGAGGCTCGACGAGCTGAAGGCTGCGGGCATCGAGCTCGCCCACTTCGAGACCGGCCAGCCGCTCGGTGACACTTCGGGCTTCCTCACCGCCAACGCCTACCTCGGGTGCTTCGGCATCGTCGAGGCACTCAACCGGGGTGCGGACATCGTGGTGACGGGTCGGGTGACCGACGCGGCTGTCGTCTGCGGACCCGCGGCCTGGCACCACGGCTGGGCACGCGACGATTGGGACGCGCTCGCCGGCGGGGTCGTGGCCGGCCACGTCATCGAGTGCGGCGCGCAGGTGACGGGGGGCAACTACTCCTTCTTCACCGAGGTGGCCGGCATGACCCACGTCGGGTTCCCCTGGGCGGAGGTGGCGGGCGACGGTTCCTGTGTCATCGGCAAGCACGACGGCACCGGGGGCGAGGTCTCGGTCGGCACGGTCACCTCCCAGCTCCTCTACGAGATCGGCGGCCCGGAGTACTACGGGCCCGACGTGACGGCCCGGTTCGACACCATCGCGCTCGAGCAGGTCGGCCCCGACCGGGTCCGTATCAGCGGCACCAGGGGCGAGCCGCCGCCCGCCACCTTGAAGGTCGCCATGAACGAGGTCGGGGGCTTCAGAAAGGACATGGGCGTGGCCCTCACCGGCCTCGACGTCGAGGCCAAGGCGCAGCTGGTGGAGGAAGCCTTCTGGGAGGCGTGCCCGTACGGGCCCGATGACTACCAGAGCGTGACCACCCGGCTGGTGCGCACCGACAAGCCCGACCCCGCCAGCAACGAGGAGGCCACCGCCGTCTGGCGCATCACCTTGAAGGACCCCGACGAACGCAAGGTCGGCCGGGCGGTCGTGAACGCGGTGACCGAGATCGCCCTCGCCACGATCCCCGGGTTCTACGGCGTGAGTGGAAGCCCGTCGCCCGGTGGCCCCTACGGCGTCTACCGCCCGGCGACGATCCCCGCCGACGTGGTCCCCCAGCACGTCGTCGTCCTCGACGGCGACGTGACCGTGGTCGACTCGGTCGCACCCGATCGGCCCTGCGCACCGATCGTCGGCGCCACGCGTCAGGCGCGCGTGCCGGGCGGCCCGAGCGTCACCGTCGCACTCGGGACGATCATCGGCGCCCGTTCGGGCGACAAGGGCGGCCATGCGAACCTCGGGCTCTTCGCCCGAACCGACGAGGCCTGGGCGTGGCTCGACGACTCTCTGAGTGTGGCGCGGCTGAAGGAGCTGCTTCCCGAGACCGCCCCCCTGGTGGTCGATCGTTTCGCCTTCCCGGCGCTGCGCTCCCTCAACTTCGTGATCCACGGCCTCTTGGAAGAAGGTGTCGCCGCCTCGTCCCGCCAGGACGCCCAGGCGAAGAGCCTCGGCGAGTGGGCCCGCAGCCGGCTGGTCGAGCTGCCAGCGGCGCTGCTCGAGAGGGCCTCGCCGTGACCGTGACGAGAGCGCTCGAAGGGAGCGGTGCCACGTCCGTCGCGCTGGTGGACCGGCTCCGCGCCGTGAGCGCCCCCCAGCCCCTGCTCGGCCGAGAGCGCGAGCAGCGGCTGACCGGGCGCCAGCGCGCCATCCTCGACCACCTGGTCGAGATGTTCGACGGTGGGTTCGCCCACCTGACCATGGCCGAGATCGCCGCCCGGGCCAACTGCTCACTGCGGACGCTCTACTCGCTCGCCCCGAGCCGCGACGAGTTGGTGCTGGTGGTCGTCGACCGCAACCTCTGGCGGGTGGGTCGCACGGCCATGGCGGCCATCGCCCCGGCCATGGCGCCCCTCGACGCCCTTCAGGCCTATCTCGGCGCGGCGACTGAGGCAGTCGAAGGGATGACCGCCCCGTTCGCCCGTGACCTCGCACTCATGCCCGCGGCGCGTCGGCTCGCGTCGTCGCACGAGGACTACACCGAAGCCGTCACCCGCACGCTTCTCGACCTCGCCGTCGAGCGTGGCGACATCGCCCCACTCGACACGCCGGCGACGGCACGCATCATGGCCAGCATGGCGACCACCTTGTCGAGCCCCGAGGTGATGCCCACGCTCCAGTCGACGCCGAGGCAGGCGGCAGAGGCACTCGTGGCGATCATGGTCGCCGGTATGCGCGCCCGATCGGGGCGCGTCGCGCTGCGCCGCCGGACCGAGAGGGGGGGCGATGGCTGAGCTGGACGCGCTGCGGTCCGACCTGGCCGCCGAGCAACGCGCCCTTGACGACATCGTCTCGGCACTCTCCGACGAGCAGTGGGGCCTGGCCACGTCGAGCCCGGGGTGGGACGTGACCGACCAGGTCGGCCATCTCACGTACTTCGACGGCACCGCGGCGATGGCCATCACCGACCCCGAGGGTTTCTCGGCCGGTGTGGCCGCCCTCTTCGACGCCGCGACCACGGTCGGACCTGACGAGTTCACGCTCGGGGCCTTCCGGGCGCGCACGTCCGCCGGCAGGCTCCAGGCATGGCGCGCCAACCGCCAGCTGCTCGCCGCCGCGTCGGCGACCTTGGCCGAGGACACGCGGGTGATCTGGTACGGGCCGCCCATGGGGGCCAAGTCCTTCCTCACCGCCCGACTGATGGAGGTGTGGGCCCACGGGGCCGATGTGGCCGAGGCGGTGGGTGCGAGCCGGGAGGCGACCGACCGTCTGCGGCACATCGCGCAGCTCGGCTTCATCACCCGGGGCTGGTCCTACGCGGTGCGAGGCGAGACGGCCCCGCCCGGCGACGTCCGCCTCGAGCTCACCGGCCCGTCGGGGGACGTGTGGGCCTGGGGCCCCGCCGACGCCCCCGACTCGGCGACCGGGCCGGCGGAGGACTTCTGCCTCGTCGTGACCCAACGCCGCCACCTCGACGACACCGCCCTCGAAGCGACCGGATTGGCACGCCACTGGTTGCTCCGGGCCCAGGCATTCGCCGGCGGGGCGACCGACCCGCCGGCCCCGAGGAGGCAGTGATGTCCCTGGTCGAGACCGACCTCGACGACGGCGTGCTCACCGTCACGCTGGCCGACGAGGAGCGCCGCAACGTGCTCAGCCGCGAGCTCACGACCGAGCTCGTCGCCGCGCTCGACGCGGCCGATGCGGACCCTGGGGTGCGCGTGGTGGTGCTGACCAACCGGGGCGGTGTCTTCTGCGCGGGGGCAAACCTCGCCGAGCGCTCGCCGAGCACTGCGGACCCCGGGCCGACGGACGCCATCAATCCGCTCGCCCTCTTCGGGCGTTTCCGCCATTCGCCGAAGCCCTACGTGGGGCGGATCGCCGGCCATTGCGTCGCCGGGGGGATGGGTCTCGCGGCAGGCCTCGACATCACCGTGGCGCAGCTGAGTGCGAAGTTCGGCTTCACCGAGGTCCGCGTGGGCGTGGCGCCGGCGATGATCTCGGTCGTCTGCCTGCCCAAGATGCGCCTCGGTGACGCCCAGGCCGCGTTCCTGCGCGGCAACCGCTTCGGTGCGGACGAGGCAGCCCGGTTGGGCCTGATCACCATGGCCGTCCCCGACGAGGATCTCGACGCCGAGGTCGATGCGGTCGTGGCCGACCTCCTCCTCGGCGCCCCCGGCGCCATCGCGGCAGCGAAGCAGCTGACCGTCGTCGTGCCCTCCTTGGACGAGGAAGCGGCGTTCGCCTGGACAGCGGAGCTCTCTGCCGGCATGTTCGCGGGCGTCGAGGCCCGAGAGGGCATGGCCGCCTTCTTGGAGAAGCGGCCGGCGCCGTGGGTGCGCGGACGCGGTTAGCGGGGGCCTCGGGCGAGGAGCGATCCGATCCCGAGGCCGCCCGGCGCCCCGGGTAGGGCGGATCCTGACCCCGCCAGGGGGTTCGGTTCTGGCGGGGCGACGCGCGTCAAGGTGTTGCGGTCGATGTGATGGAACGGCTGGTCACGGCCGGGGATCTCGAGCACGCCCTCTTCTTCGTAGGACCACGTCCCGTCGTCGTGCACGGACACCGAGATGCGGTAGCTGAGCGTCCGGAAAGCCTGGTCGAGGAAGGGGTTGGAGAGGATCCCGTGGACCTCCGAGCCCACCGTTGCGTGGAGCTCGAACTCGGTGGCGTCGGGCTCGGCGGGACCGGCCGCGAGCAGCACCTGGCCGCGGGGTATCCCAAGCGTGAAGGTCACCGTATTGGCAGCCGGCTCCCAGAGCCAGTAGCCGACCTGGTCGTGGAAGGTCTCGGTCTCACCGGGCTTCGTGATGTGGGTGTGGTAGCGCATGCCGTAGAAGAGCTGCGGCCCGTTCGTCTGGCGGTCGATGGGCTCGAGCTCGTAGTGCTCGACGAACGCATCACGCTCGGTCCCCTCGGCGACGGGGTGCTCGTCGGCACCCTTCATCCCCTCCCACACCCCTGCCATCGGTCCCAGGGGACCGAGGTTGGCCAAGGTGTCGGGGTCGCCAGGGGGCTCGGTGTAGATGTCGGGTCCGTACACGGTTGCTCCGCTTCGCCGGTGTGCGCAGTGTACGTGGCCGCCACTCAGGGCTTCCTCGAAGCTGCACGGTGGCCGCCGGGCGCGGTCCCCGCTGAGAGGCCGGTGGCCGGGGGCCCCTGTGGAGATGCCATAGTGGTGGCCGACGCCGCGCTGCGGAGCCTGCTCATGAGCGTTCTTGAACCCGTCCGATCCGACCCGTTCGAACCGTCGCAGCCACGGGGAGCCACGCCCCTTCCCCGACTCGCCCGACCCGACCTGGCCGAGGCCTGCGGCTGGAGCCTGGTGTGGGTCGGCGTCCTCTCGGTCGGAGTGGCGTTGTGGTGGGACTGGTGGTCCTCGCCGTGGGTCGCGGTCCTCGCCCCTGCGCTGGCCCTGGCGGGGATCGCCGGCATCGCGGCGAGCTGGCTGGCCCGCACCACCCGTGCACGGCTGTTCCAAGCAGCGGGACTCTGCACCACGGTGTGCGCGGTGGCCACCCAGCAGGCGGTCCAGATCCACGATCGCGTCCGCTACCTGACCGACTCGGCGGCCTTCGACCAGACCGCGGCCCATCTGCTCCTGCATGGCCGCAACCCCTACGCCTCATCGATGTCGTCGGCGGCACGGCTGCTCGCCGATCCGAGAGGCATGTGGACCTACACCGCCACCGGTGGGCACGTGGTGCAGTTCTCCTATCCCGCCGGCTCGTTCCTGATCGACCTGCCGGGCCTGGTCCTCGGCTTCCACCACCTTGTCGTCGACTGGACGGATCTTGCCCTCTGGTTGCTCACCGGCGTCCTGCTCTTCGCGCTGCTCCCGAGGACCGTGCGGTGGCTGGCGCCCCTCGTGCTGCTCCTCCCGATCTTCGCCAGCGGTTTCAGCTCGGGCGGCACCGACGTCGCACTGCTGCCGTTCTTGGCCATGGCGGTGTGGCGGTGGGACCTCTTCGACGTCGAGGGCGCGGGGATGGCCCGCTGGAGCGGGCCGGTGTTCCTCGGCCTCGCCTGCTCGTTCAAGCAGCTGGCCTGGTTCTGCGTCCCGTTCCTCCTGGTCGGGATCGTCATCGAGGCACGGCGCGACGGGCGGCGGCCAGGCGCCACGGCTGCCCGCTACCTGGCGCTGGTCGCCGGCACGTTCGCGGTGCTCAACGCGCCCTTCTTCCTCTGGGACCCCGGTGCCTGGGTGCGGGGGACGCTGACGCCGCTGACCCAGCCGCTGGTGGCGAACGGCCAGGGGTTGGTCACCCTGGCGCTGCACGGCGTCACGGGCGGGGCGAACCTGCGCCTCTTGACGCTGGCGAGCTTCTTCGCCCTGGCAGCCGTCGTGGCCGCGTTCGCCCTCTGGTACGGCCACCTGAAGCGGATCTGGCCCGCACTCGTCCCTGTCTCGTTCTTCTTCGCAACCCGCAGCCTGTCGACCTACCTGGTCGACCTCTTCGTGGTGCTGGTGGTGGCTGCCGTCTCGGTCCGCCCCCCACCTCCGACCCCTGCGCCGTCCCCGCTGCGCCGCTCCGCCGTCCTGGGCGCCGTCTCGGTGTCAGTGGCCGTGGTGGTCAGCGCTGCGCTGGCGTTCACCTCGGTCCCGCTGCACCTCGCGGTCGTGGCCGTCCAGCCCGGTGCGGACTCGTCGGTGCGCGCCGTGACCATCTCGGTACACAACGATTCGGGCGCTCCCGTCGTCCCGCACTACATGGTCCTCATCGGCCGCGACAGCAACGGGTTCTGGTTGCCGGCTCCAGGGTTGGACGACGTGATCGGTGCCGACTCGTCGGCGACCCTCACCATCTACGCGCCGAGGGGCACCGCGCACCCCGAGGCCGGCACACACTGGCTGGTGCAGGCGTACACCTCGAGCCCCTTGGTGGTGGCCACGACGTCCCCACAGACCTGGAAACGCTGAGCGACCCCAGCCCCCCGACCGCCCACCGCTCGGAGACCCCGCAGGGGCTCGATCAGCGAGGGGGTCCATTGTCGGTTCAGGTCACTGGAGCTCGCCGAGGTAGGGCGGGTTCGCCACGAGGAGCTGGTCGCGCACGCCGTCGGCCAGCAGCGTGGCCACCCCGAGGAGATCCTTGTCGTAGTTGCCGGCGCGGATGCCTGCCGCCAGGTCGCCGTCGTCGGCTGCACCGAGACGGCGAAGGCGTTCCGAGTGTGCAGCGACCGCTCCCGGCGCGAGCGCCAGCTCACGGCCGACTATGGCCAGCACGTTGCGCGCCACCCGTGCCTCGAAGCGGGCTGCCCCCTCCGCCTGCGGCATGACCGAGGCCTCGAGGTACTCGGTCACGGCCTCCACAAGCTCGGCGACGGTGGGACGGCCGAACACCGTGCTCGTCACCGGCACCGTCCCGGGGCCATCCTCATGACTCGTTCCGTCTTCCTGCGGCCGGTCGACGCCCATCAGGTCGAGGAGGTCCCATTCGCTCTCGCAGACCCGCCGCCCGATGGCGGCGAGCTCCACCGAGCGGGTCGCCCCGCTCAGGTGCGCCGACGCCTGGAGGAGGCAGATCACCGCCCATTTGATGGTGGCGTACGCCTCCCACCACCGGACCCGCTCGTGGTCCACCGGCTCGCCGCCGGCGGCCGTATAGGTGTCGAGGAACGCGTCGAGCTCGCCGAAACCGCCCACCCGGCCCCGGCCACCGAACCGCCAGGACCGGGCGCACAGCCATCCGATGTCCTCGGCTGGGTCCCCCAGGTGGGCGAGCTCCCAGTCGAGCACGCCACGCAGACCGGTGTCGTCGATGAGGAGGTTGCCCATTCGGAAATCTCCGTGGACCACGACCGGTCGGCCCATGTGCGGACGATGGTGGTCCAGCCATCGCACGCCCAGTTCGAGGACCGGCCGTGCCGCACCCAGCGCATCGAGAAACTCGAGCGGGTGGCGCAGCGGATCGGCGCCGGGGAGACCGTGGACCGACGCCGGGTCGATGGTGTGGATGGCGGCCAGGGCGGTCGCCGCCTGGTCGGTCAGCGCCGCTCGTGCGCCGGCGAACTCGTCGCCAAAGATGCGACGGGGAATGGTCTCCCCCTCGAGGCGCTCGACCACCAGCCAGCCGCTGGGCAGCCCGTCGGCGGCACCGGCGGCCACCACGCCGGGCACCGGGACCCCGGCCGCGGCCGCCGCCCGCAGGAGGTTCGCTTCCACGTCGGTCCCGGACCGCTCCGACAGACCGTCCCCCCGCACCTGTTGGAGGATGAGGCGTCGCACCGCCCCGGCCTCGGTCTCGAGCTCGAACGCGCTGGTCAGGCGCGACGCACCACCCGAGAGCCGGCGCACCGACGCGACTCGTCCACCTAGTGCCTTCCCCAGCTGGCCGGCCAGCTCCGCCGTGCCGCTGCTCACCGGCGCACCCTGGTCATGCGCGCTCTACGCCACCGGGACGGCGGGCTTCCCGCTCTCGTCGAGCTGATGGAGGTATTCGGCGATGCCATGGCCCGAGAGCGTGCTGCCATCGTCGGCCCGGTACGTCCATCGCGTCAGCCCCTCGTTGACCACCGTGCCCCCGGCCCTTCCGATGTCCGCCACCCGCTGCACCTCGCCGGTCAGAGCAAAGGTGCGATCACGTTTGTCCACGACGACGGCGTGGACGACGCGCTGGGTGAGCCCGTCGTCGGCCAGCTCCGTGCGCAGCCGCCACTCCTTGATGCTCGTCACCTGGGCGTCCTTCAACACCCAGCCGCGGTGCAGGTCACCGGCGGACGTGCCGAGACGGATGCCGCCCAGGTGCATGGACTCGCCGAGGTTGATGCTGAACCACCGCCACATCGACGGGCCGCCCCAGCGGCGAGGGCCCCACGACCGATCACGGTTGCCGAATGCGTCGCCCCACGCGTGGGTGGCGCCGTCGATCGTCATCGAGCCGCTCCAGCGTCCAGCCTGCTCGAGGTGGCCCTTGCCGGTCGTGCCCGTGGCTGCCGAGGCCTCCTCGCTGTGGGGTGCCCCCGATCGCTGCCCGTCGGTGCCTACCGCCGGTGAGACGGCGTCGAAGCGAACGTCGACAACCAAGTGGACGGAGTGGGTGGGTTCGCCCCCCCGCCGGCACGCTCTGGCCGGCGCTTCGACGTCGGCCACGATGCGCCAGCTCTTCATCGGGTCGAGCAGCTCGTAGCGCACGCCTCCGACCACGAGCGGCGGCCCCACCATCTCGCGCTGCGTCACCACGTGGCGGTATTCGGCCAGCTCCCCGCCCGGGAGCCACGCGGAGAAGCCGACATCCATGGTGCCCTCGTTGGGTCGGACGCCGATCCGGGTGAAGAAGCCACTGTCCGAACCAGGGTCATACGCGTTGAAGTAGTACGACTCGCTCCACGCCGAATCGGGCTCGACGGGGTGCGCGAAGTCGTGCTCGGGAGCGAGGATGGGCACGGGCCAACTCTTGCCGATGGCACCCGCGTGCACAATTGGCCCGGGCGAGGGCCTTCCTGCTCACGCCACGCGTGGCAGTGCCGTCGCCACACCCGTCGTCACACTCCCGGGCGCCAGCTCGTCCGGTCCCGAAGAGGCTCTGGTGTTCGCTCAGTTCTCGAGGGCACGCGCCACCACCGTGACGTCCTCGTTGCCGAGGCCCTGTTGCACGACGCCTTCCCACTCCTTCGCAAGCGAAGCAAGGACCGTGAATCGCTCGGGATCGCCTTCTTCGAGGGCAAGGTGGACGTCCTTTAAGGCCAGAGCCAAAGGGAACTCGGGCGAGTAGTTGCCCTCGGCCATGCGCGCCATTTTTCCGTTCGCCCATGGCGAGATGAGCGGACCGCCCGCAAAGGCGTCCAGGACGCTGTGGGTCTCGAGTCCCAGATGACGTGCCAGGGCCAGCGAGTTGGCAAGCCCTTCAGCCCCGAAGGCAAGCAGGGTGTTGTTGACGAGCTTCATGCGCGAGCCGAGCCCGACATCGCCCAGCCAGACCGTACGTTGCCCGATTGCCGCGAAGAAAGGCTCGGCAGTAGGCCGCGCCTCTTCGGTCCCAGAGGCAAAGATGGTCAGCTTCCCCTGCTCGGCGGGAACCTTGCTTCCCGACACGGGCGCGTCGAGGAACAGGACATCGGGGCGCTGCTTCTCGACGATCGAGCCGATGGCCGCGGTCCCCTCGACGCCGATCGTGCTCATTTGTGCCCAGACGACGCCGGCAGGAAGCGCCGCCAGCATGCCGAGATCGACGGCGATTGCCATCACCGCGCGGGCATCGGTGACCATGGTGATGACCATGTCGACCCCCGTGACCGCGTCCGCGACCGATCCGGCGACCTCAGCGCCTTGATCGGCCATTCGGCTGGCGACGCCAGCATCCCGATCCCACACGACCGTCGGCAGTCCATTGCGGAGGGCACTGCCGGCCATCGCGCGACCCATGGTGCCGAGACCAAGCACGGCGAGCTTCGGCCCTCTGTCAGCCACGATGGCCTCCCTGGGTGGTTGCCCGGACCGTTACGGAGCCAGCCCGATGAGATTGGGAACCAACGGCGGATTCGGTGTCCGTCGCCGTCAGAAACACTGCTTCAAGGACATTTTCGCGCTGACCGCAATCCACGACAAGGGCCTGAAGATCCACTGCGCCGTGCCCGATCCCCCCCCAGCCGGTGGCGATTGATCTCCGGCCGTCTGTTCAGGTCTTGTCGGTTCGGTTCGGTCTGAGTCCACAGTGCTGTCTCGAAGGACGAAGCAACACCGGACGATGTGCGATCCGCCACCGACCGTCACCGTTGCCAGATGCCCAACTGGCGCCGTGGCCGATGGCTGACGGGCGGTGGCGCGATCCGCTACGCCCGAATGTGCCGGCAAGCGGACCGAACTGGCAGGTTCGCGGTCAGGCCGCGCTCAGCGCGGAGCAGTACTGTGGCCCATGGCGAAATTCGGCATACAGCTGCCCAACTTCTCGGGATTTGAGTCTGGCGACCTCTTCGAGCACGTGGCCGGCCTGGCGACGACAGCGGAAGAGTCCGGGTTCGACTCGGTGTGGGTCATGGACCACTTTTTCCAATTGCCGCCCTTGGGTGGGCCGAACGAACCGATGCTCGAGGCGTACACGTTGCTTGGGGCGTTGGCCGCCCGCACCCACCGGGTGCAGCTCGGGACCCTCGTCACCGGCGTGACGTATCGCAACCCCGGCATCTTGGCCAAGATCGTCACCACGCTGGACATCATCTCTCGGGGCCGGGCCATCCTTGGCATCGGGGGAGCTTGGTACGACGTCGAGCATCAGGGCCTCGGCATCGAGTATCCGAGCGACGGCGTGCGCCTCGACATGCTTGAAGAGGCGGTTCAGGTCTGCCGGGCAATGTTCACCGGCGATGACGTGAGCTTCGAGGGAAACCACTACCGGCTCGACCATGCGCGCAATTTGCCCCGGCCCGTCCAGACCGATGGGCCGAAAATCATGATCGGTGGTGGCGGCGAGAAGCGGACTCTGCGTCTCGTGGCCCTCTACGCCGACATGTGCAACGTGACCGGCGATGCCGGCACGCTCGCCCACAAGATCGAGGTGCTCCATCGTCACTGCGCTGAAGTCGGCCGGGATCCCGCGGAGATTGCCATCACATGGATGACCCCGCTGATCCTGACCACGTCCGACCAGAACACGGCTGAGATGCGCGAGATTCTGGCTGCGGCCGGCTCCGCCCAAGAGATTGCCGGATTCACCGTCGGCCAACCCCGTGAGATTCCCGATCTGGTAGCAGCTCACATCGATGCCGGAGCCGACGAAGTGATCTTCAGCCTTGCCTTTGCTGACAAGGCGGGAATCGCCGCCGTCGGCGCGGCGTGTGGTCTGAGCGGAATGCCAACTCCCTAGCCGGAGCAATGGCCCAGGGGTCGGCGTTCGAGATGTCCGCCGGCCGGCAGCAGTTGGCTGCCCCCGTCGCAACGGGAGTAGGCCCGTATCCCTCATCTCGAAGTGCCGAGAGATGAGCGTTGTGATTGTCGGACGACTGAGGCACCTGCGACCAAGAAAGTCATGGTTCTCTCGATGACCAAGCGTCAGTTCGACCCGATCAGAACAACCGAGTGGTGATCGTCGGTGGGGTGGCCGGAGGGATGTCCGCCGCTACTCGTCGTCGCCGACTCGACGCGGAGGTCACCATCACCGTCCTCGAGCGATCAGGGCATCTGTCGTTCGCCGACTGCGGCCTGCCCTACTTCGTTGGCGGCAAGGCCCATGGGGGCGTGCCGACAACATGCCCTTCAACCAACTACCTGCCCGAGTACCTAACCTGTGATCACGTTGTGAACAGTCGCCACCATCGGTTCCTTGAGGCCGACGCCGAGTTCGGTGAGGACTGGCATCAGAGTGGGTCCGAAGGCGTCAAAGTCCTCCTGTGATTCCCAAGTATCGAATACCTGTATCTCGCCGTTCGACTCCAAGGCGCAGTGGTAGGTGCGCCCTTTTGGCGCCCCCCCACCGGCTGCCTCCAGCTTCTTGATCGCGCTGTCGTACTTTTCGGGCGTGAATCCTTCGTGCACGAAATAAATGCCAAGTGCCATGCCGCACCGTCCTCCTGCGTACTCAACGCAATGTTGATGCTCGAGCCAATCCGCCTTGGACCTGGCCCACTCGGACCGTAGCTCGCAGCGCGTACCGAATGTCGACTGTGGTCCAGCGGTGGCGGAGGCTCTGGCCCCGAGTATCCCTGGACGCCGATGTGTGTCACAGGATTCATCTGCACGGCTGAGACGGCTTCTCTTCCGACGAGTCGACGGTGCTCGAGTCAAGATCCGCAGCAGCGAGGCAGCTGGCGATGCTGAGCCGTAGATTGAAGATGCCGACCTAGTTAGGGCTGGCGATTGATAAGGGGGGGGTATTTGCCATGAGCGTTACGGTCACGATTCACTTTCCGGTTTCAGATGTCGCCAAGGCCATCGAAGGCCTTCACGGCAACGCCCAATTCCTCGAGGAGATCACCGAGTCAACGAGGGGCGCGGGGATGCTCCATCACCGGTTCGTTTCCGGAGACGGCGAGCTGATGGTCATCGACGAATGGGAGACCGCCAAGCAATTCCAAAGCTTCTTCGACGGAAACCCCAAGGTCGCAGACGTCATGGCTTCTATCGGGATGACCGGACCACCTGAGATCACCGTGTTCGGATCGATCGACGCGCCCGGCACCGTCTAAGCAAGCGCAGGGCCCGCGATCTGGCATACGACGGCCAGCCACCGAGGTCGGCGGGCACACCGGAACCTTGGTGCGGGTACCGAACGCCGGCCGATGGGACAGTGCGAGGATTTTGAGCCCAACCGAACATGCTGAAGCGTGGACCAACAGAACGCGAACAGAGCCGAAGAGGGGGTGGACCACAAGTTAGGCCCCCCTCAAGACATCGAACAAGGAGCGCCTCCATAGGTTGCGCATCCCCCAAAGCGATGGAGGGCCGGTGATCGACGGCGACGCAAGTACCCACGTACCGGTCTATCCCAGCCGGCTCAGCAAACGCTTCAGTCGGCTCATGCGTCGGAAAGGCCTTACCTCAATAGGCAGCAAGGATGCCCAAACAGATACCACGGCACCCCTCATTGACGCTCTGGACGGGGACCGGTTGCCCGAGGTCAGCGCGGCGTTGAAAGCCGAAGCGTCCCGTGAGGTCGATGCACGTACGGTGGGTCGCCCCTCCCCTTACGGCATCTGTCTTTCGGGCGGTGGCATTCGCTCGGCTGCATTCAGCCTGGGTGTGCTCCAGGAAATGAACAAGCACGGGATGTTGCATGGGCCGAAGCGCGCCGATTATCTCTCGTCGGTTTCCGGAGGGTCCTACATGGCCGGCGCTGTGGCAATCGTCCAACGTGGCCGGTTCCCCAAGACGCGCGCACCAACTCCGAAGGAGAGCAAGCCGCCGCCCGATCCCATCGTCCCGTCAACGTCGATGCCTGCGTTCGCTCCGGGTAGTCCGGAGGAGACGTACCTGCGGGACAACACCCGCTACCTGACGCACGGTTGGGGCGGACCAGTCGCTGCGATATGGCGCCTGTTCATGGGGATCCTGTGGAATCTGTTGATTCTGGTGCTCATGGTGGGCCTCATCTTCGTGGCACTTGGCTGGGTTTACGGATTGCGGCTGCCGTCGCTCCAGGCCCATTGCGCTTCGACGGCACTCGACTGTGTGCGGCCTCACCACTTCTCATTTCCGGCGTGGGTCTTCGTCGTCGCCATCGCCATGGGGGCAGCCGCTCTGTTGACGGGGATGCTGCTCGTGTTTCGCCAGTGGACACTCGAAGGCACCAGGCGCGTGCTTCTCGGGGCCTCACTCGCACTCGCCGCTGGGGCCGTGCTTTGGCTTCTCGCGGTCGTGGTCGTTCCGATTCTCTTGGAATGGATCCGCTCAGGTTTCAGTACCCCGCAAACTCCGAGCAGCACCGTCAAGAGCTCAGGGACCGGGACCGTGGCTGCCGCGAGTGGGATCAGTATGGGCGCCGCCGTGCTGACAGCCTTGTTCGGCACCAGAGTCTCGCGGACGGTCCAGGCAGGATGGGACGAGGTTCCGGCTGGCGCCAAGGCGGCTCTCGCGACCCGAGCAAAGAACTTGCTGCTGCGTCTACGTGTTCCCCTTGTGAACCTTCTCGCTGCACTCATCGGGCCACTCACGGTCGTGTTGACCGCGGTGTTTGCCCTCGATCTGGGATCGCTCTATCCGCTCACAACCGGCGGGCGAGCGGTGTTTCTCGCCGTCGCCCTCTGGGCTATCGCCCTCGTCGTGGGGGTGGTGATCTGGTCCTTTGGTGACGTCACCGCCTGGTCGATGCATCCCTTCTACCGGGAGAGTCTGAGTGCGTCGTTTGTCCTGAAGCGATTCAAGGCCAACCCCGACACATGGTCGCCCACGACGACCGTCGACAATGGCGAGACGATCGCGGCGACGCGCAGGCCCTACGACCACGAGTACCCGATTTCAGGGCTTACCGGGAAAGCCTTCGACTTTCCCGAACTGGTCATCTGTGCGGCAGCGAACATCTCGAGTTACGGCGCGACCCCAACCGGGTCGCGGGTCTCGAGTTTCGTGTTCTCGGTACCCGACATCGGGGGGCCGCTGGTGGGCTCGTGGCCAGCGGCCACCTACGAGGATGTGCTTTCGAAGATGGTGCACCTACGACGCAGCGTGACGCTGCCCGCCGCAATTGCCATGTCGGGCGCGGCCCTCTCGCCGGAGATGGGTCGAATGACGCGCGCCCCCTTGCGGTTCCTTCTCACCATGTTCAACATCCGACTCGGGGTTTGGATCCCCAACCCCAATCGGTTGGCGGAATTCGAACTCCGCAATGGCAGCGGGTGGAGACGTCTGTGGATGAGACCGAGAGTCAAGTACCTCCTGAGCGAGATGATTGGACGCAATCGGCTGGAGTCGAAATTCCTCTACGTCACCGACGGTGGGCACTACGAGAATCTGGGCCTCGTCGAACTGATCCGAAGAAGGTGTCGTTACATCTGGTGCGTGGACGCCTCGGGCGAATCCCAAGACGGCTTCTCCACGATCGCCGGCGCTGTCGCCTTGGCCTTCAACGAACTCGGGATCCGGATCGACATCGATCCAGAGGCGGACATGGCACCCGACCCGACCGTGACGCAAGAGCGAGTCAAAATCGGCAAAAAGCCGGTTGTCCGCAGCACATTTTGCACCGGCATCATCCACTACAGCGATGCCGCAGACGACATCGGGCGACTCGTCATCATAAAGACCGGCGTTCCTGCTGACGCGCCCGAGGACGTCATGAGCTTCTACGAGCAGAACGCCAAGTTCCCCTGCGATTCGACGGTCGACCAGCTGTATACGGCGGACCGCTTCGACGCCTATCGATCGCTCGGTGCCTTTTCGTTTGGGCAGGCCTATGCGCACATGGGACCGGGATTTGAGGCGTATCGCAACTTTGTCCGGTGGCCTTGGGCGGGCGGTCAACGAAAGAAAATCGGCGAGGTCGTTATCTCGCAGACATAGGGAACTGTTGGGCTTCCCAGGCCTCCGGCAATGGAATATAACTGGATCATGTCTCCGGATGGCTCAGAGAACGTCGACACGCCCGGAGCGCCCGATTCGGCAATGGTCACCGCGCCAGCCGCTGACGCGGCGAGAGACGCCGCAACGGACACGACCCCCACCCCAGATCCAGCGAATGCACCGGGCCCTGTCGCAGGCAGTCAGCCAGGAGTAGCCACCACCGCGGGTTCAGCTGGGACGCCACCACCGCTGATCGTTGCACCGACCCCGGCGCCCGCCCCGATGTCGCCCCCACCGGTAATCCCGACCAAACCGAGCGGCGTTCTCACCTTCGCCGCAATCGTGATCTTGGTAATCGCGATCGCCTTGACGGCATGGGTGACGTCGTCGACCTCAGCGAGCGCCAGCCACCGGGCCGCCGCTGCGGCTGTGGCGCTCTTCTTGGTCGCCGCCGTGGGCCTCGTGATTCACGTTGGATTGCTCTGGTACCAATCGTCGCTCTCCCCGGGTCTTGCGAGCCGTGCAGCGGCTGCGACCGACTCCGCCGCCAATGTCCGGTTCAGGCGCCAAGGTCTGAAGGCAGCTTTCGTCGGTGCCGATGGTCGAGTGTCGACCAGCAAGTCGCAAGTCTTCGTGTGGACAACGTTTCTGATCGCGGGATTCACCTACCTCTTGATCCTCGCCCGGTCGTATCCCGGAGGGACGTTGTTCACAAGCGCCGTGACCACGAATTGGCGCCCCGAGTACCTGGTGCTGATCGGGTTGCCGGTCGCCGCGGCGACCATCGCGGCTGGCGCCGTGAAAGGGAGCAACAACGGAGTCGGGCCAGTTTCTGCCAAGGATGCCGAACTAGTTGCCGCGAACGCGGTGCAGGCTTCTCCCGTAGCCCAGCCCAGCGGCACAACGCTCTCGGCTGCAGCTGTCAAGACGCTCGGCACGTCGACCCGGCTCTACTCTCGCGATCAGGTGCCTGAGGATGTGAACGGGCTCTTGACCGGATTGGCTGAGTTGGTGACCAACGACGACGGAACGCTTGCGTGGCCGGACCTGCAGTACGTGGCATTCACCGTCATCACGCTCATTAGCTTCTGCGCGCAGCTCATCGCGAATCCGCTAAGCGGTCTGCCGCCGGTTCCCGCAGCACTGCTGACCCTCATGGGGGTCTCTTCCGCTGGCTATGTCGCGAACAAGGTTGTCGCAGTGCAAGGAACCGTTCCGGGATCGTAGAGATTCTCGTGGAGCCGCAGGTCTGACCATCAGAGGCACGCAACCAGTTCCACCACCGAGAACTGCCCAATATCCTGGCTGATCGGAGTTCCCAGCGTCAGAGGATCCGGGCGCTCGATACACCGACACGGCGGGCAGCCTGAGGAAGTTGGTCATGCTCCCTGCGGCTGATGCAATTGGTGATCTCCGGATTCCGCCAGTTCGCGCCGATCACCCGGACGCTGCGTTCATCGCCAGTTCTGATACCCTATGGGGTATGTGTAGAGCTGTTACATGCAAGAAGTGCGGCCGGCCGACCTGGAAGGGGTGCGGGGCCCACGTCGAACAGGTACTTGGCGATGTGCCGAGAGATGAGCGTTGTCAGTGTCGGACGACTGAGGCATCTGCGACCAAGAGAAAGTCATGGTTCTCTCGATGACGAAGCGTCAGTTCGATCAGAGCAACCGAGTGGTGATCGTGGGTGGGGTGGCCGGAGGGATGTCCGCCGCCACTCGTCTTCGCCGTCTCGACGCGGAGGTCACCATCACCGTCCTCGAGCGATCAGGGCATGTGTCGTTTGCCAACTGTGGGCTGCCCTACTTCGTTGGCGGCATCATCGAAGAGGAGGGCGACCTCACGCTCCAGACCCCCGAACAGCTCTTCGACCGCTTTCGACTCGATGTAAGGGTCAACCAGGAAGTTGTAGCTATCGACAGATCAGCAGGCGCGGTCCGGACCCGGTCCACCATCAGCGGCCAAGAGGACGTCGTGCCCTACGACAAGCTGGTTCTGAGCATGGGCGCTGCTCCGGTGAGACCGCCGATCCCGGGCTACGAAAGAGTGCGGACGTTGAGGACGGTCGAGGACGCCACCCGTCTCGCTACCGAGGTCGATGTCGCGCCAGACACGGCCGTCGTGATCGGCGCCGGATTCATCGGCCTGGAGATGGCGGAGAACCTTGTCGGACAGGGTCTTGGGGTCACGATCGTCGAGGCCACCCCTCAGGTCCTACCTCCGCTCGACCCTGAACTCGCGGTGCTGGTGCGCGACGAACTGGTGACCCACGGTGTGGCGGTCGAAACGGGAGTGTCCGTGGCCTCTGTGGAGGAGCGATCAGTCACCTTGGCCGACGGACGCGTTCTTGGCGCCGAGGTTGTTGTCGGCGCGATCGGAGTCAGGCCGGACATCCACCTGGCCGAACTGGCCGGGCTCGACATCGGGCCGAGCGGCGGTATCGCAGTGAACGACGCAAATCAGACCAACGACCCGGACATCTATGCCGTAGGTGATGCCGTAGAGAAGCCCGATGCGATCTCACACGCCACATCGCTCATTGCGTTGGCCAATGTCGCCAACCGCCAAGGGCGCCGGGTGGCAGACCACATCGCCGGACGACCTTCGCGAACTGTGCCGTCCCTAGGTACGGCCATCGTCAAGGTCTTCGATATCGTCGCCGCCACCGTTGGGTGGAACGAACGACGGCTGCAGGCCGCCGGTCGCCCCTTCCGGGCGATCCACTCGCATCCCTTCGACCACGCGACCTACTACCCGGGTGCGACCCGAATGGCAGCGAAGCTGATCTTCGACCCGAGCGATGGCACCATCCTCGGGGCTCAAATCGTCGGTCGGAACGGTGTTGACAAACGAATCGATGTGATCGCGACGGCAATGGCCGGTGGTATCGCCGCCGATCAACTTGCCGACCTCGAACTGGCCTACGCGCCGCCCTTTTCATCCGCCAAGGATCCCATCAACCTCCTCGGCTATATGGCGGAGAATGTGCTGAGCGGAGACTGCGACATCGTTGGTCCTCAGGAGTTGGGCCAACTCGTGGAGAAGGGATGGCCGGTCATCGATGTGCGAACTGCTGAGGAGCACGCAGCTGGTGCAATCGAAGGCTCGATCAATCTTCCGATCGACTCGCTCCGTGACAATCTCGCATCGCTTCGTCATGGGCCGGTCGTGGTCTACTGCCAGGTGGGTCAGCGAGGACACACTGCTACGGCACTGCTGCAAGAGCTTGGAATAGTGGCTCGAAATCTCGATGGTGGCTACCAGACATGGTTGGCCTGGACCAGAGCGAAGGAGCGGGTCCCAAGCACGTCGATCACTTAGGGTTCAGAGCCTCATCCCCTTAGTCGACCGCCTCCGCTGGCTCGCCGCTCGTCTGGAGCACCTCGGCGTACGCCATGTCGAGGAACGGATCGGTCTCTCGTACACCTCGAAGTAGAGGCGATCGGCGCGCCCGAAAGTACATTTCGGACGTTGTCGCTCGCGATTTCCCACTATTGGTGCTGGCAACGCCATTAGTAATGGCATTGTCGCTGTTGACGACCCGGGGCAGGGCACGGTCTCTATGAAGCCCGGGTCGATTCAAGGAGTCGTCGGCAGGGATGGCCCGGACGCCGGCGAAGTGATCGAGAACTGCCGGGACTTCGTGAAGCCGGCCTCCTCCGCCCTTAGGGCTCCGGCGCAGGGCATTCGTGTCGCCGGTGCGACAGCGGACGAACAGTTGGCACTACCCGGGATTGACTGCCACCCCCCGAGTGAACCAACTCCAGGGCTTTGGCCCAACGCCGTAGCGCTGGTCAACGTCGTCGAGGACGAAGCCGGCGCCCCGAACCAGGGCGACGGGGTCACGGGTGAGATGACAGCCATCGGCTACACGGTGCTGGAGAGGTTCCAATCGGCGTTGCCATGCCGCCACGCCCGGATCAGGAGCAAGGCCATGTTCGAGGAAGTGGAACCGGCCTCCAGGACGGAGCACCCGGCGGACCTCCGCCAGGGCGGTGTTGATGTCGGGAATCGTGCACAGGGCGAAGGTGCAGAGGGCATCGTCGCAGGAGTCACCAGGGAGCGGAATCGACTGGCCGTCGAGCCCGACGAGTTCGACCGGCACCGGTGAGCGGTCAATCCGCCGTTGTGCAATCCGGAAGGCCTTGGCTGACGGTTCGACAGCAAAGACTCTCTCGACGGTCGGAGGATAGTGGTCCACATTGAGGCCCGAGCCAAATCCGATCTCGAGGACCCGTCCGGACAGCCCGCTAGACAGCTCGGCGCGCCATTTCTTCAGTCCGGCGGTCCCACACGCTCGGTCGACCAGGACTGGGAGGATGTGGTCGCGGTAGAGGCCCATGTAGCGAGAGTACCGATCCGAAGTACCCACTGGAGTTCCGGCACGCAAGGGTGGAACGAAGGGAGTCGCACCGTCATCTGCCGACTGGTCGTCGACCTTTCTGGGTGTTCCGACGGGCACTTCGAGGCACCTTCATGCGAAATCGTGTCGACGCGGGAATAGGGAAGCGACCTCACCGTTGTAGGTAAGGTACCCCCCAGGGTATCTTGGGATAAGTGAAGGAGACGAAGATGACCTTGGTGAACTCCATGAGCAGTGGTGTAGGTCGAGGGGCCCGCATTGTCGTCGGACTGGTGATGCTTGGCGTGGGGTTGGCCCTTGGTGGGGGATGGTTGGCATTGTCGATCGTCGGTCTCGTGCCCCTTGCGGCTGGGGCGTTCGGCTTCTGCCTGATCGCGCCGCTCATCCTTCAGCCGTTGCGTGCAGCCGGCTCGGCGGGAGCTTGACCGGTGGATCGCCACCAGTGGGATGAGCGTTACAGCGGCGATGATTTGGTCTGGACAAGTACCCCGAACCAGTTTCTGGTCTCCGAGGTAGTCGACCTCCCGCCGGGTCGAGCGGTCGACCTGGCCTGCGGCGAGGGCCGCAATGCAGTGTGGCTTGCCGAGCAGGGCTGGGAGGTGACAGGGGTGGACTTCTCTGCCGTGGGTCTCGCAAAGGCACAGCGATTCGCTGCACTCTGGAACGTAGAGGCCACCTGGGTTGAGTCTGCGGTGCAGGAGTGGAGACCTCCGTCGGAGGGTTTCGATCTGGTGGCCGTGCTGTATCTGCAGTTGCCGCAACCTGAGCGTTCGATCGCTCTCGAGGTGGCCGCGTCCGCAGTGGCCCCGGGGGGCACGTTCCTGGTTGTGGCTCACGACCAGGAGAACTTGATCAGGGGTTTCGGTGGCCCGCCGAACGCCGAAGTTCTCTACAACGTTGCCGATGTCACCGAGGTGGCTGTTGGAGCCGGTCTGACTGTGGAGCGCGCCGAGCAGGTAGTCCGGGTCGTGGACACAGATACAGGGACGAAGGACGCAATCGACACCCTGGTGAGAGCCAAACGGCCAATGTGAGGCTCGCGTCAGAGCCTTTAAATCCGAAAAGGAGAGAGGAGGTCCAATGGATCTCCTTCAACCAGTCGGCAGTCGAGGGTGGATCCATCATGGGAATGCACGATGTCATCCAGGAGCATTTGCCGTTCACGGCGTCGGTTCTCGCCGTCTGTGCCCATCCCGACGATGAGAGCTTCGGGCTGGGAGCGGCGCTGAGTACATGGGCAGACCAGGGCACACGCGTTTCCGTCCTGAGCTTCACGCACGGCGAGGCATCCACGCTGGGTGCCAACCGCGGGAATCTGCATCAGCTCCGAGCGAATGAGCTGGCCACGGCTGCGGGCGAGCTCGGGGTAGAAACGGTGCGCCTTCTCAAGTACCCAGATGGTCGACTCACCGAAGAGCCGTCCGACAAGCTATCGGCAGACGTCCGCAGTGCCGTGGAGCTCGTCGATGCGAGTCTCCTGCTGGTATTCGACGAGGGCGGGATCACCGGGCACTCCGATCATGTGCGGGCCACCGAGATCGCCACGGCAGTGGCCGGCGAGATTGGCATACCGGTGCTTGGTTGGGCCCTTCCCGAGGCGATTGCGGCACAGCTCAACGATGAGTTCGCGGCGACATTCGTGGGAAGGCATCGGGAGGAGATCGACCTGTCGGTCGAAGTAGACAGGTCCCGCCAGCACCGGGCGATCCGTTGTCATGCCAGTCAGTCGAGCGAGAATCCCGTGCTCTGGCGCCGACTGGAGCTTCAAGGCGATCGGGAGGTTCTCCGATGGCTGGATCCGGGACACGCGATGGTCGGTAGCCAACCGTCCGCATGACCACCATTCTGGTGACCGGGGCCGCTCGGACGAGCAGAGCGAGTTGGATCAGTCCTCGGGGGGCGGCGCATCATGGGATGCGATGGAATTGCCGGGAATACCCCCGAGGGTATTAAGGTTTTACCGTGTGAGGATCTCGGAGAGGAGTGGGCGATGGCCACAGTCGAACTGACGGAGCAGAACTTCGAGGGGATCGTGAACGAGAGTGCCACCGTCCTCGTCGACTTCTGGGCATCGTGGTGCGGACCTTGCCGGGCCTTCGCCCCGATCTTCGAAGCGGCATCCGAGCAGCACCCGGAGATCGTCTTCGGGAAGGTGGACACGGAGGCTGAGTTCGAGTTGGCCGGCTCATTCGGGATTCGGTCGATTCCCACGCTGATGGTCTACCGCGACCAGATCATCGTCTTTTCGCAGCCCGGTGCGGTTCCAGCTGAGGCGCTCGAGAGCTTGATCACTCAGGTCGCGGAGCTAGACATGGACGAAGTGCGACGCTTGGCGGGGCAGCAGAAGTCCGAACTGAGCCAGTCATGAGCCGGTTGCCAGTAGCGCGTAGTCGGCACCTTGGACTCCAGGAGAGAGGATGGTCACATGCAGCTGCCCGATGATGTGGTGGAGGACGTGAGGAAGCGGCTCCGACGTGTCGCCGGACAGGTGCAGGGTGTTGAGCGCATGTTGGCCGAGGGCCGGGAGTGCCGGGACGTGGTGACTCAACTGTCTGCAGCCTCGAAGGCGTTGGAGCAAGCTGGCTTCAAGTTGATCTCCTCTGGTCTTGTCTACTGTCTGGAGAACCCTGAGGAGGCGGCAGCCGACGGGTACGCCATCGACGAGGTCCAGCGGATGTTCATGAAGTTGGCGTGAGGTGTAGCAGATGACATCATTCGAAGTCGGGGGACGAGGAAGATGTTGTGCGGCCCTTCAGGATGACGGCGCCGGTGTCCGTGACCGAGATCGCGACGTCGCCGCAACGTTCAAAAGAAGCTCGGCGTCGAGCGCGCTCCGCTCGAGATTCTCGGTGCCTGCAATCCTGGATTCGCCTATTACCGGGCCATTGTCGTCATCCCATCGACGAGTCTGACTCGGCAGTGCAACATGGGGGGCAAACTGCCTCGTGTTCCGTTCGGGGACCGCATGGCCACGCGGTCGCTGCGCACTCCATCGGCGTCATGCGTTGAGGAGCCCCACTACCGGACTCCGCCTGACAGCGACTGAAGGCACAGGGACGCGGTGCCCACGAGTACCCACAGGACTCCACCCAGGGCAAGGGGCCTCATGCCAGTCCGACGGATGTCGGTCATCTTGGTCGAGAGACCGATCGCCGCCAATGCGGTCGCGATCATGAACTGGGCAAGAACCGACAGGCCCGGGTGCCAACTCTGCGGGATCAGTCCGACGGTGTTCAAAGAGACCGCAACGAGGAACCACACAATAAAAACGGGGAAGGTTCCGAGCACGTGGGCGCCGAGCGAACGACGTGGGGCCTCGTCGGGCCCCACCGGCCCCTGGCGAGAACGCCAGAAGGAAATGCCCAGCGTGATGGGGATGATCATCAGTGTCCGGGTGAGCTTCACCACGATGGCGGTGGATGCCGCTCCATGGCCGAAGACGGACCCGGCCGCTACGACGGACGACATGTCGTTGATGGCGGTCCCCGCCCACTGACCGAAACCGTGAGGGGTCATCCCGAGGATGTGGCCCAGGCTGGGAAACGTCAGGACTGCGGCGATGTTGAACGTGAAGATCGTTGCGATTGAGTAAGAGACGTCCGCCTCGGTTGCCGAGATGACGGCATCGGTCGCGGCAATAGCGGAAGCTCCGCAGATCGCTGTCCCCACGCCGATGAGGGTCCGCAAGTCGCGTCCGATACCCATGAGTCGACCAATCAGTGCAGCACCAACCAAGGCGATGGCCAGCGAGCCGATCATGATCGGTACCGATGCGGACCCCGTCGTGACGACCTGCCGGAACGAGAGCGCCGTTCCGAGCACCACAATCGACCCCTGGAGCACCGCTTTGCTGGCGAAACCGAGGCCAGGGCGAACTGCCGCAGGGACCGGACGGAGCAGAGAGACGGTGACCCCGCCCACGATCGCGAACACGGGAGCGCCCACGACGGGGACCGCGTGCCCGAGTGCCGTGGCGAAGCCAGCGAGGAGGATCGCTACACCAACCCCTGGCATCAACAGCTGGAGGCGACGAACCATTGGTCGCCCTGCACCGGCGTTGGCCACTCCGACCCGACTGTGCTCGACGGGTTGTTGCGGGATCATGCATCAAGCATGAGGTCGCACCTGGTGTACGGATAGGCCGAGGTTGGTGATCTCTCTATAAGGTTTCACTATGCCCCTGCCGCAGCCGCAGCCAGACCTGGTCTCGCTGGACCTCCTCCAGAGCGTCGCTGACTTCGGGTCGATCCGTCAGGCTGCGCTGGCGCATGGGATCACGCAGCCGGCTGCGAGCACCCGACTTCGGAACCTCGAGGCGAACATCGGACTCGATCTCCTCGACCGGTCCTCCGGTCGGGCGCAGCTGACGCCGAATGGGCGCGCCATAGTCGAGTGGTCGACTCGGATTATCGAAGACATGAGGGGACTCCTCGAGGGTGCGGCGGCCCTGCGGTCGGAGGCCAAGGGCCAACTCCATGTGGCCGCGTCGATGACGGTCGCTGAGTACCTGGTGCCCCAGTGGCTCATCCGGCTGAGGACGACAGACCGCGACATGCGCGTGTCGTTGGAGATGGGCAACTCCGAACACGTGATCGACCTGGTCAGGGATCGACGAGCCGAGCTCGGATTCGTCGAGGGGCACTCCACTCTTGCTGGACTTCGGAGCCAGGTGGTGCTCGACGACGAACTCCTCGTCGTCGTCGAGCCCTTGCACGCGTGGGCGAAGGGCGGGCGTCGGGTATCGGCGCAGGAACTGGCCGAGACACCGCTCGTCTTGCGCGAAATGGGGTCCGGCACCCGTGAAGTGCTGGAGCGGTCCTTGCAGCGTCTCGGACTCGCCGTAACTCCAGCCGTTGAGCTGGGCTCCACGACGGCGATCAAGGCAGCCGTCGAATCGGGGCTCGGCCCCGCCGTGCTGAGCCGTCTGGCCGTCAGCGCAGATGTCGACGCCGGGCGCCTCATAGTGGTGCCGATCGAAGGCATGGACCTTTCTCGATCCATCCGGGCGGTGTGGCTGAGGTCCCAGCCACTCTCGCGACGCGCCTCGCGCCTGCTCGCCCAGATCACGGCGCCACGGTCTGCGGGGAACTCGAACCAGCGAAAAGCTGTCCGTACTACCGACTAGGGGAGATCAGATTCCAAGGGAGCGTGGGACTCGAAGGCTCAGCGCCATTCTTTGCGGATGATCTTCGCCATTTTCAGATTGATGGCGGCGAACCGCCCGAATTGGATGACCACGTTCTTTCGGGCCCGCAACGTCTTGTCGGTCGGGAGCGGAGCACTCTCGATGCTGGCATCGGTCTCGTCCATCGCCCGTCTCCTCTCCTACTCGGGGATCAGCGACCAGCCCGGAAGGGCCTTCGCCTTGTAGATGAACATGTAGTGGAGCAGCAGCTTGATCCAGTGTCCGGCGAGGCCAATCTCCCCGAACGTGTCGTTGAGGCTCCGTCCGGTCGCTGGATACTTCACGAGGTCGGGGACGACCGGGTACATCGTCATCGAGGCCGCGCTGCCCTGACGCAGGCCCGATCCGGCTGAGGCCACGCAGGCGGCACCCATGTCGGCCATCGACGCCGATCGGACGGGCGCCGAGGCACCATCTCTGATCATGGCCGAAATGTTGGTTGCCGCCAGCTTCCCCATGATCCCCGACGGCATGCCGGTGCGCGGGGGGGACGGGGTGATGACGGTGCCGTTGGGCGACTTCCGGGGCTTCGAGATCTGGTGGGGCGGGGCGAAGGCGATACCCACCGCGAAGATGGTGGGGAATCGGGGGACCTGGTAGGTGCTGGGCCAGTCCTCCGCACGCCACTCGTCAAAGGGCTTGGCTGAGTAATCGGCGTCTACCTTCATGAACCCGTTCGGCGCGAACAGTTCGTTGGTGATGTCCACTCCGCTCGCGTCGTACGCCTGGAGATCGACCCCCCGGAAGGGTGGGAGCAGCATGGCGAAATCGAAGGCCTGCGAGTTCTTCGACCCGTCCAGCTGCTCGTAGTGGACGACACCCTCCTCGACACGTTCGACGTGGGCACCGGTGATGGCCCGGATCCCGCGCTCGCGGAAGAGTGACTCGGTCCACAACTTGGAGGTCGTCTGAAATCCCTGCTGGGTGAACGTTAGACCGCCGACGCCGAAGTCCCCGAGCTCGTACTCGTTGGTGAGATAGATGATGTCGGCCAGGTCCCGGACGCCGGCCTGGCGGACCTCATGCTCGACATTGAACGCGTACTCGAACGCCGCCCCTTCGCAGGTGCAGGTCCCGTGCCCCATGCCGACGATGATGACCTGGCGATGGCCATGCTTCATCTGCTCGATCGATGCCTGCAGGGCCGCCGACGCGCTGACCGCGTGCCCGGATGTGCACACGGACCTGGAGAACCCGTCTGGGCCCAGCCCGGGCGTGGCACCGAAGTTCAGCTTCGGCCCTGTCGCGTTGATCAAGTAGTCGTACTCGAGCATTCCTTGTTTCCCGGCTCGTGCCGGGTCGGTGTAGGTGATGTCGACGAACGGTCGCACTCGCGTTCCGTCCCCTTCCGGGTGGATCGCCGTCGCCAGTGCCTGGTGGTACTCGATGCCCTTGCGCTTGTAGATCGGTGCAAGATCGAAGGTCACCTGGTCGGGCTTCATCTTGCCGACCCCGACCCAGATGTTCGACGGGATCCAGTTCCACTTGGAGTTCGGCGTAACCACCACGACCTCGTCGGAACGCGTGAGCATCCGGGTGAGGTGGAGTGCCGCCGTGTGCCCGGCGATCCCTCCGCCCAAGACAACCACTCGTGCCATATCAGACCTCCATGCCTCTACCTGGAATCAGCATACCATATACCCATAGGGGTATCTGTCTCGATGAGTGGCGCCCTCGGAGGGTCTCTTCATGGGGGGCTCGGGATGGGCGAAGCACAGCTCCAGGAATGCCGTCAGGCATGACGCATCCTTGACGATCGACACTCCTCGTCGGGGATCCTTGGTGATGTCGAGCGATGGGCAGAACACGTCGGTGTCGTTACAGACGAAGTGCGGCGAGCCCAACACGCCGCGCCGCTGGCTCGTGTCGGTCCGCCACTACTGCGGCACGGTGGGACTGGTCAGGCATGACGACCGAGGCCACGGGCGAGCTACTCCAGCGTGACCCACTCCGAGATGTCGCGGCCGTCCTCGAAGAGCGCGTCCCGGAGCGCGAAGCCCACCCGCTCCCCACCTGGAGATCGGTTCGGTAGGCCTGATTGGCCAGCGCCAGGGCATCGAGCGTCGAGTTGGGGAACCGGTCGACATCGAGTTGTTGGAACAGGCCCGGGGCAACCTGCTGGCGGAAGTCGTCGACATGTTCCTTCGTGACCGTAGGGTCCAGTGGCGCGCCGCTCACCTGCTCGAGCGGCTATGCCCGCACCCGGATGGCGACATCCTGCGCCCGGCCCGCGCTCGCTGCTTCTCGATCGCCCGCAGGCCGACGTGGGTGAAGGGACACCAGATGTCGGCGAAAACTCCGATGACCGCGCTCGTCGAGGTGCTCGAGCTGCCGTCTTTCGCGTCGGCGGATGACCGACGGTCCTGGTGAACCGGACCCGTCGCGTCCTCTCGGTGGGCCGTCAACTCGCTCGAGCAGCCTTGCCGTTGAGCGGATGTCCGAAAAGCGCGTTGAACATGCAGATGTCGAGTGCTCCGGCGGCAAGTGACACGAGGCCGACGACAGCGAGGGCCCACCATCCTCCGCCGAGGAGCCCGCCGATGACAATCAGCGCCACACCGGCGATGACCCGCACCGCCCGTCCCGTATTCGATGCCATGAACCTTGAGAATCCCATGATCAGCACCCCTTCTCTCCGTTGCTGTTGCGCCTCGCTATTCACGCCAACTTGGTGAACAGTCGTTGCACCTCCTCGAGGGGATACCCCGACTCGGCCGCCTCGTCGGGATGCTCGATGCAGTAGGTCAGGCCACTCGCGATCAGCCGAAAGCCGACTTGTTCGAGCGCCTTGGTGGCAGCACTCAGCTGGATGACAACTTCACGGCACTCGCGCCCTTCGGCCAGCATCGTCTCTACGGCCTGCACCTGCCCTCCGGCACGCCGCAATCGCTTGCGGAGGTCTTCGACGACCTCGTCAGGTAGTTCCACGACTGCTCCTCCTTCATCGAGGGGATGTCATCTGCTCGGTCGCTCCGGGGTCAGTGGGAGAACGTCACTTTCGGGAGGATCCGCCCGAGCCACTTCGGTTGGTGCCAGTTGCTGTGTCCTCCCAGGCGGAGGATCACCGGGAGCAGGACGAGGCGGACAACGAGCGCGTCGAGGGCCACGGCGATGGCCAGGATCACGCCCATCTCCTTGGGGGCCAGAGGTCCCGACAGGGCGAAGGTGAGGAAGACGGCGATCATGACGGCGGCTGCCGACAGCACCACCCTCCCGGACGTGCGCATCGACCCAACCATGGCGTGCTCGGGGTCCGGGTGGGTCTCATAGCGCTCCTTGGCCGCCGACAGCATGAACAGCGTGTAGTCCATGGCCACCCCGAAGACCATGGCTCCGAAGAACAATGGCGCCCAGGCATCGATGAAGCCCTGGGGTTGGAAATTAAGCGGGCCGGCGAGGAACCCGTTCTGAAAGATGAGGCGACCGATCCCGAAGGCGCCCGCAACCGACAGGGCGGTGATGAGCACGCCGAGGGCGGCGATCAACGGGGCCCCGAGCGCGATGAGGAGCAGCAGGAACCCGAGCACCCCGAGGATGCCGAGCACCAGCGGCGTGTCAGAGGACAGCGACTGTTGGAGGTCGTGGTTCTCGGCCGCAGCGCCTCCGACCAGGGTCCCGGCGGGAAGGACCTGGCGCAAGTGGTCAATGGTCGCCCCGGTCGTGGTGGTGGATGGACCGGAGGTCGGGACCACCTGGTCGAGCGTCCATCCGGCCTTGGTCGGCCCCGGGACGACGCCGGCCACGCCCGAGGTGTGGGCCAAGGTGGTCAGGGCCAGGTCCTGCTTCCCTTCGGGAACCAGGACCTGGAGGGTGCCGGGCGCACCGGGTCCGAAGGCCCCGGTGACCTGGTAATAGCCGACCCTAGCGTTGGCGCTGGCCGGCACGATGGTGATCGAGGGCATATTGGTCCGCAAGCCGATGACCGGAGCTGCGGCAAGGAGCAGCACGATGAGTGCCGCCGCGCCGGCCGGGAACGGATGGCGCCACAGGAACCGGCCCCAACGGTGCAGCATCCGGTCGAGGGGGCCCTCGCCCTCGGGTCGAGGCCCCCGGCGCAGCCGGATCCTGCCCTTGTTGATATTGGTGCCGAGCTTGCCGAGCACCGCCGGCAGAAGGGTCAGGGTGGCAGCCAGCACCGCGATGACCGACAGCATGATCCCGAAGGCCATCGATCGGAACGCCGGGCTCGGCACGATGAGGATGGCGGCGAGCGAGGCGAGGACGGTCAGCGCGCTGAAGGCGACGGCCTTGCCGGCGGTGTCGACCGTCTCGGCCACCGCGGCGACGATCGCTTCTCGGTCACCCGGTTGCGCGTTGCGGCGTTCGAGGGCCGACCGGAACCGCATGACCAGGAAGAGCGCGTAGTCGATGCCCAAGGCGAGGGCGAACATGAGGGCGAAGTTGAGTGCCCAGATCGAGACCGGCGTGAACTTCGTGGTGATCACCAGTGCTCCCGCGGCGACCAGCAGCCCCGCCATGGTGAGGAGGAGGGGGAGCCCCGCGGCCACCAGACTGCCGAATGCGATGACGAGGATGATGATCGTCACTGGCCAGGACAGCAGCTCCGATCGGAGCATGGCGGACCGGTTGGCGTTGTTGAAGTCAGCCCAGAGCGCACTGCTTCCCGTCAGGGTCACCGAGACGCCGGAAGTGGACAGCGCGCCGAGCGGGTTCGCCAGTGAGTCGGCGGCCTGCACCATCTTGTTGGAGTCGGCGGCGGATCCGGCGGTGATCACCGCGGTGCGACCGTCCCGGGAAAGCGAGACGCCGGCCTGCGGGGCCACCACCGTGGACACCTGCGGGTCGTTGCGCAACAACATGGTCGCCCGGGCCACGGCGGCCAAAGCTTTCGGGTCCGACGCAATCGGGCCTTGGTGGTCGACCACGACCACCTGCAGCGCGGTGGCCCCGAGACCGGCGAAGTCCTTTTCGATGATGGCCCGGGCTGCCACGGACTGGCTGTTGGATGCCTGCCACCCGGCACCGGCCAGCGCGCTCTCGACGTGGACCGCGAAGAAACCGAAGATCATGAGCACGAGCAGCCAGGCAATGAGGATCCGACGGAAGTGGGTGGCCGTCCAGGTACCGAGCCGAGCGAATCGGCTGGTGTGGCTCGCGTGATCCGTACCCCCGATCTCTTGGGCGCCCTTCGCTGATTCGGCGGAGGGGTCCGAGCCCACGGCCCTGGCTGACGCCTCTGGTGCATCGAGACCGGTTGCTGGCCTTGCTGTCATGGGGAGCAATCCTCCTGTGTCGCCTGCGGTCGCACCCATTCGGGTGGAGCGCGTGCTCGGATACCTGGGTGGGTATCGGGAACCCTAACAGGATACCCCCCTGGGTATCAAGCGACTTCGGCGCAACGCGGGTGTCGTGCACCGCAGACGACGCCGTGGCTCAATTCGAAGTGGTGGAAGTCGGCGTGCAGCGAACCGCTGAGAGCGAGGTTTGTAAGGGATCGATCGCACCAGGAGGAAAGGGCGCAATCCCTTGTGAGCAGGCGCGTGTCGCTCCGCCACGCTCACTCAGGTTGGGTGTCAGCGCTCGCACGATTTCTAGCGGCTCATCCCAGGGCGAGTGGTACCGGATCTCGTTCGGTTCTACGCGAACCTCGGGCTGAAGACCCTGATGCCAGCCGGTGGTCCTGCCGGTGCTACCTCTTGGAGATCAGCAGTCCGTGTTCCGCTAGGAAGGCAACCTGCTCCGCATGCATCGGCTCGGGCGGTTCCGTGAACCACCCATGTTCCACGCCCGCGTTGATGAACTGCTCGCCCTCGATTTGGCAGAGGAATGCGAGTCCGACGGGCGAGTCCATTCCATGGAGGTAGTGGCTCGGGTACTCGATGTAGCCGAGGAGCGGCCCCGCATGGAGCTCCAGTCCGATCTCCATGGCTGCGACCCTGCTGACAGCGGCCCTTATTGGCTCTCCGAAGCGGACCGTGCCGCCGGGGATGTGCCAGAGGCCCGAACACGGCCCCGATGCCCGCTTCGTAAGGAGGATGCCAAGCGGACTCTGTACGACGACCTCCACGGTGAGTCGTGGAACCTTGGAATAGATCTCCTCGAACTCCGAATGGGGCAGTTCACCCCTTGGATCCGCTGATGACGGCGGCGACGCCGATCGACCGGTCACAGCGGCGCGGCATCGGTTGCGAGGTGGGAGCGACGAGCCCGCGGGTCGAATGTCAAGCTTCCCCTCTCGTGTGCAAGCAACGACATTGAAGGTAGCTCGAGCATGCGCCTTGGATCTGAGCAAGTCCGGCCACCGGTCGACCACCCGTCTCGCACGGCGCTCCACCGAGCCCTACGTGAAGATGATCTCACCACCGGCGGCCATGGCGAAGAACTCCCCGACGGTGATGATGTCCATGACCTGGTCGATCAGGTCCTCTTCGCCTAGCTCGAACAGGTCCGTCGACGCCTTGCACGCGTAGATGCCCGCCCCCGTGTCTGCAATCATCTCGACGAACTCGGGGATTGGGGGAATGTCGAGCTTCTCCATCTTCTTCTCGAGGTAGTGGGTCATCACCGACGACATGCCGGGTAAGCCTCCGGCGATCGTGGCAAGGTGCAGCCCGGGATTGCCGACGGTGGCCACCTTGATGTGGTCGATTGTCGAGCGATGGATGACATCAAGTCCGAAGAACGTGAAGAACAGATTGGCTTCGATCCCTTCGGCGCGGGCACCGTTGGCCATGATGAGCGCGGGATACACGCCCTCCAGTGAGCCCTTGGAGACGATGATCGATACCTTTTCGATCGGATCACTCATGGGGTACCTTTCTGTTCGATCGGATGCCGCTGGCCCGCCTAGATGCAGCCACGCGGCTTGGGAATTCCGGCGATCTTGGCAGCTGTCTTGGCTGGACCCTTCGGAAACAGCTGGTAGAGCTCCTTGATCGAGACGCCAGAGGTCTTGCCGAGGACCCGAACGGTCGGGCCGCTTCCCTTCTCTATGTACTCGGCCCGCATGAACTTGATGACCTGCCAGTGGTGCTCGGTAAGCACGTCGATGCCCTGTGCCTTGGCGATCTCCGGTGCCATGGCTTCGGTCCACTTGCCCGGGTCCTCGAAGAAGCCCTCATCGTTGACCTCAACTGTTGTGCCGCCATAGATGGCGCTGGACATGGTCGGCTCCTTTGCCGTTGATCCGATGGATGGTGCTGGGGTCATGGGACGCTCTGGATGTGCTTGCCCTGGGTGGGCATTGCAGTACCGACGCCGGGAAGGTCATGGCCCGGCAGGAGGCTGTGCCAATAGAGCGGTTGGAACATCAGCTTGCCCAGGTGGTTGAGTCGAGACTCCTTGAGCAACGGCAAACCGACCGAGGTGGGGAAGTGCCCGGGCAACGGCTCCGTGTCGTAGTTGAAGTCGATGAGCAGTGCCTTGCCGAACCCGGTCTCGATGAAGCAGTTGGTATGCCCGTCAAAACTCCCGTCGAGCGGCTCGCCTGCCAGGAAGCGCCTGACGTTCTCGACCAGGATCTCCCCCTCGAAATGAGTGACCGAGCCTGCTTTGGACGTCGGCACGCCGGCAGCATCGCCGATGGCGAAGACGTTCGGCTTGGCCATCGACTGCAGCGTGTGCTCATCCACCGGTACGAAGCCCAACTCATCACCGAGGCCGGGAGACCTTGCCACGTAGCTGGCCCCCCCGTGAAGTGGCACGACCACGGCCAGGTCGAAGCCGACCTCGCGTCCGTCATAGGAGATCAGGCGCCCTGCAGATCCGTCCACCTCGCCCGTATTGAATTCGGTCACCAGGGCAACGCCCTTCTCCTCAAGCAACCCGGCCAGAGCTTTCGCCGCCACCGGCTTGGTGAAGGCGCCGTCGAGCGGGGTGACGTACGTCAGTTCCACCCGATCGCGAATGCCGACCCGCTGGAAGAACCAGTCGGCCAGAAAACAGAATTCCAGGGGGGCAACCGGGCACTTGATGGGCATATCGACCACGTTGACCACCAGCCGGCCTCCGTCGAATCCCTCGAGTGCATCATGGAGCGCCGCCGCTCCCCCGACGTCGTAGAAGGTGAAGACCTTCTCCATCCACCCAGGCCCGGTGAGTCCCTCGGTTTCCTCTTCGACCAGGACAGAGCCGGATGCGACGACCAGGGCGTCGTAGCTCAGTTCGGTGCCGTCTCCCAGATGCACGATGTCCGACTGGATGTCGACGCGCTCAACTGGGACCAGGCGGAACTCGATTCCCTTGTGGAGTTGGTGCCGCCGAGAACGGACGATCTCGGTGCTGTGCGTCAACCCGAACGGCACGAAGAGCAATCCCGGCTGGTAGACGTGATCGTCGTTCTGATCGACGACCACGATCTCGACGTCGTTGCCGGGACAGAGACGCCGCAGCCTGTTGGCGCTGAGCGTCCCGCCCGTCCCCCCGCCGAGGATCACGATCCGCTTGGCCATGATCCCATCCTGGGTCACGTAACACAGCGCCAACAGGGTCATTCGTCCCCACTCCGGTCGGCTCGGTGACGGCACCGGCCACTGTTCAGAGGCTGCCGGCACGTCCCGCAGGCGCCCTCGGGCGGCGACCAGTGGCTTCCGAAGCTGCCGCCACGGATATCACCATTCAGTGGCGTTCCGACGCGGACCCGGCGACCGCCGCCTGGGAGAGGGGGTCGTCCCTCTGCATTACTGACCGGCCCCGAACGCCCGTCGCGACCTGAGGGTTGAAGGAGCGCTCCCACCATGCACGCCGAATACGGGCGCCGAGGCGATCTGCCTGGGCACCAGCCCCGATCCACCGCCTTGAGCCGGACGGACGCCCCTGACTGTGGCAGTTTTGTCGACGTGCCCTGCCCAGTTCTGTCGACACTCCTGAGCTGGTGGGCTATCGACGGAACGCCGGTGAACTGGGCCCACGGTGACCAGGCCGAGACCATTCCCCACGCCATTCGGATGGGATTCTCGGCACCCAAAGGTCAGAGGGGGGGCCTGCTACCTCCTGCTGGGTCCGCCCCCGGCTACTCCAACTCGTCATCGGCCGGGGCACTCGTCAGGAGCTTCCGCCAACGCTCTTCGGGCACGTGGGCCGGCTTGGTCGACTTGAGGAAGTCCTCGAGGACGGCCAAAAATCGGTCGGCGTCCCGCCATGGCAGAAAGTGCCCGGCGCCTTCGAGGATTTCGAGCCGTGCGCCGGGGATGGCCTCGGCGGCCCGGTAGGCGTGGGCCACGGGGATGATGCGGTCGTGATCACCCCAGACGATGAGGGTCGGAACTGCCGAAGCCAGGTAGAGCCGGTCGTGGGCACTGACCCGCTGACCGGCGACGTCGATCACAGAGCGCACCGTGTTCACGAACGCCATCTGTGCATGCCGGTCGGTCAGGGTGGTGTAGCTGCGCCACACCTCGGTCAGGTTGACGCCCGGGTGCCAGCCCACACGCTTGGCCACTGTGCCGGGCCACTCAGCTGCCTCGCGGATCCGCGGGTGAAGCAGCAGGGGGAGCACGTACTCGGCCCCGGGCAGGGTCACTGCCTTTAGCAGCGGGCTGACTTCCTTGCCAAGCCCACCGGAGGCGACGAGTACCAACCGCTCAGCCCACTCCGGAAACTGATAAGCGAACTGCATGGCGACACCACCACCGAGGGAATGGCCGACCAGGGTGACCCGCTCCTTCTCCAGCACGGTGAGCAAGTCTCGGATCCCGCTCGCATAGGCGCCCAACGAGTAGTCGCCACGGGGCTTGGCCGACTGCCCGTGCCCGAGCAGGTCGGGGGCGATCACCGTGTAGTGCTCGGCCAGGGCGGGCATCACCGCCCGCCAAGTCGTCGAACTTCCGGCGATCCCGTGGATCAGCAGAACGGTCGGTCCTTCGCCGGCCATCCGGTAGCTGACGTCGTGTCCATGAATCCGCACCGTGCGTGAATGGAACAGACTGGCTTTCACGGCTTCCCCACTGCGGGAGCGCACGGGGAGTTTCCAGGGAACCGATGGCATCGGACCGGGTCAACGCTTGACCAGCGGGTTGAGGCGCCGAGACGGACTGTGAGTCCGGATCGGACGCCGCCTTGATTCCGGTCACCGGACCACTCGCGTCGCGATCTCCTGAGCATTTGTCCATCATGATCGTGACAGTGTTAACTGTCAAGGTATGGTTACAGTGGTTACTGTCACCGTTGCCCAGCCTGTGGTTGACTGAATTAGTGGACGTTCCCGACGATGTCGCCGCATACGGGCTGGCCGAGTTGGCCACCCGCTCGGGCCTGTCGGCGCGGACGATCCGCTTTTACCAGTCCGCCGACGTGCTGGCGAGGCCCGAGCGGCACGGACGATCAGCCATCTATCGCGAGCACCACCTGGAACGACTCCGCCTCATCGCTGAACTCCAGGACCGGGGACTCACACTCAGCGCCATCCGGCATTTACTTGGCAGACGGGCCAGCCCGGGCATGTCGGTTGGCGACTGGCTCGGCCTGGACGAGACGCTGCGAGGACCCTGGTCCGAGGACCGGCCGAAAGTGGTCGGCGACGACGAGCTCGTCGATGTTCTCGGGACCCGACCCGCAGGGTTGCGAAGCAAGCTCGAACGGTCACGCTATCTGGAGCGTCAACCAGACGGGTCGTGGTTGGTTCGCAGCCCGGCACTGCTCGACCTCGCTCTCCAGCTCCAAGACGCCGGTATCGACGTCGAGCTGACCGGCCAGGCGACGGATCTGCTTCGTCGAAGGCTTGCTCGAGTCGTGGATGACCTGATCGTTTTGTTCGCTGGACGAACCGCCACCGGAGTCGCCGGATGGGCCTCAACGGAGGATCTGGCAGCGTCCCTCCGTGCTCTTCGCCCTATTGCGCGAGAGGCAGCCGGGATCATCCTCGCCCACGAGGTCGAACGCGGCTTGCAGGGCCTTCTCCAGGCAGGGCCAACTGCTATCCGGCGCCACCCTCAGAGAAGTAGGTCACGACGTCGACGCTGACTACCCGTCCGAACCGAGGCATTCAACCGCCGGCAACCACTCGATCGAGCGCTGCATCGCCTGTCCAACCGCGAAGTGCTTTGGTTTGGTGGGGTAGAGACAAAACCCGCAAGACCAGGGTGGGGGCTTGCGTGGCGCAGCCCATTTCCCACGCTAAGGGCCCCGATTTCCCACGAGCCTGGTCAGACCCGCCACGGGCCGCTACCAGCGGTTATCGCCTGCCCCTCCCGACACACACACATCGGTGGCAGCGCAAAATGCGTCGCGCATCGACCAGCAAAGGCCCGGCGCCCTCAGAATGGCACCGGGCCAGTGCTGGGTTGAGCGCCGGTGTCTTCGACCACGGGAGGGGGGTGCTGCCCGCCGCGCTGCGCTGCTGCCCCGGCAAGGACGACCAGCAGGACGCCGGCCAGCTGTGAGGCCGACAGCTTCTGGTGGAGCACGAGCAGGCCAAGCACCACGCCGATGGCCGGTTCGAGGGCCATGAGGGTGCCGAAGGCCGTGGGGGTCATCTGCCGGAGGGCAAGCAGCTCGAACGAATAGGGCACGACGGGCAGCAGGATGGCCAATCCGACGCCTGCTGCCACGACAGCGAGAGTCAGGTGGCCTGCGGCCTGTGGGATGCCGATGATCGCTGCCGTGCATGCAGCTACGGGAATTGTGAGGGCGAGGCCGCTGATGCCGGAAAATCGGGCACCGACTCGCCGGGTGAGGAGGATGTATGCGGCCCAGCCGACTGCAGCCAGGCCTGCGTACCCGACGCCGACAACGCTGATGTCGCCGTGCCAGGGTTGGGTGACGAGAACGACCCCGACGCCCGCAGCACCCACCCAGAACAGAACTCTGCGGCCTTGGCTGTGCACCGCGGCGACGGTCATCGGGCCGAGGAACTCGATGGCGACCGCTGTCCCCAACGGGATGTGCTCGATCGCTGCCAGGAAGGCCACGGTCTGGAGGCCCGTCGTGATCCCCAAGCCAAGGAGCACCGGCGCATCGCGCCAGTGAAGGGATCCCAGCGGAGGACGGGCGATGACCAGGAAGATGACCGCTCCCGCCGTCAGCCTCAGCCACGCGATGCCACCGGGGCCAACCGTCGCGATCAGGTGCACCGACAGGGCGGAGCCCAGCTGGACCGAGAACATGGCTCCGATCGCGAGGGTCCACGGCGGAACGGAGCCCGCACGAGGAATCCGTTCGCTCATGTGCCGGGATCAGACATTGGGCAACCCACCGCGGGTCGGCGATGACGCGCCGGGGTCGAAGACCGCGAGCGAGAACCTCGCCGGCTTCGGGGTTGCATTCGCGTAGGAGTGCGGGGAGTCACCAGCAAACGAGGCTGCGTCACCAGTTGCCAGGGTGATCACCTGGTCGGCGACCTCGATCGTGAGTTCCCCATCGAGCACGTGCACCAGCTCCTTGGTGCCGGACGTGTGAGCCTCGCTCGCATGTCGATCACCAGGACCGAGCAGCCAGTCCCAGAGCTCGACCACATCCGGAGGATCAGTGCTGGCCATCAGGATGCCGCTCCCGCCGTTCTCGCCGTTCCACAAGACGGCGCCCTGGCCTAAACGGGCGACCTTGACCGGCCTCGATTCTGGCGCCTCGACCAACGCTGGGAGCCCAACGCCGAGCGCGGCACTGAGTCGCAGGAGCGTGCCGACGCTCGGGTTCACGGCTCCCTGCTCGACGCTCACGACCATCCGGCGACTGACGCCTGCCGCATTGGCCAACTCGTCGAGTGTCCACCGTCTCGAGAGCCGTTCAGCCCGCACACGCTCGCCGATTGCCGACGCCAAGCTGGCAGTGGCCTCGTCCATTCGTGCAGGATACTGCACTATCCAGGCAGCAAGACCAAGCACCAGGCACCAGGCACCAGGCACCAGGCACCAGGTACCAGGCACCAGGCACCGCGCACCGGGCCCTCGGCCAATGGGTCCTCGAGGCTCCCGCCTCCGGCATCACCGTTCAGGGGCGATTCCGACCCGGACTGGCCGAACGCCGCCTACGAAAGGCGATCGTCCCCCGCATTGTTGACCTAAGGGGCCCTGACGCGCCCGTCGAGACGACGCGGTGGAGGAGTGTTCCCGCCATGGACGTCAATAACGGGCGGGGCAACCCGCCGGGGCACTTGCGCCGACCAACCCTCTCGAGCTGGACGGACACCTGTCGACGTGCCCCCGCCCAGTTCTGTCGACACCCCTTGGTTGGTTGGTTGTTTGGTGGGCTACCGACACAACTCCGTGGCCACCTGGAACGCGGTGCCAGCAAGGTGCGTTTCCCACGCCATCGCTCCAGAATTCGCACACTCCTAATCAGGCCACTTTTCCGTACCAAGGGACTTCAGGCTCAGCTGGTCACCCTGGGCGAAGCACACCGCCGAATATCACCGTCGGCACTGCATTGTATGAAAGTCGTCACACGGGACCGGTTTCCACCCGCTGGGCGACGTCATGCGGGGAACTTGCCTCTCTGTGCCAGACTGGCTGGCGCCGCGTGCGAGGAGAGGGCAATGGGCGAGGACGTCGAACCGGTCGGTCTGGCGGAGGCGATCGCCCAGATTCGCGCCGAGTTGGTGGCGGCCATCCAGGAAGGTGCGGGCTCCCCGGTCAAGTTCCGACCTGGGCCGATTGAGCTTGAATTTCAGGTCGATGTCACCCGTAGCAAAGGCGCTAGTGGCGGCGTCAAGGTCTCGGTTATCTCCCTCGGCGCTCAGGGACGGCGCGATCGGACTGACACCAACCGGGTGATGGTGACACTGACCCCCGTGGGCGACGGGGGCAATGAGATCCTGGTGGGTGACGTCGGCTGGGAGTAGCCCTCGATCGTCGGAGGTGGAGAAGTGGATGAGGCCCGCCTCGTGCGCACCCGGGTCCGTCGGGATCCGGCGAGCGGTGGCTACGCATTCGGCTCGGGATACGTCGTCGCATCCGGCGTCGTCCTGACCGCAGCGCATGTCCTCGAGCGAACGAAGGACCAGGCGGCCTCGGTTGGCGATGTGGCCGAAGTTCTGGCCTGGGGGTCGGAGGACTGGCAAGGTGCGGAGGTCACCTGGGCCGATTCCGGTTTCGACGTGGCGACCTTGCGCTGCGACCTACCCGCGCCGGTCGGCGACGTGCGCTGGGGCCGGCTCGTCGGCTCCGAGCCGCTCGACTGGAAGGCGACGGGCTTTCCTTTGGCCTCCCTCGAGGATCACGCCCGGCGTGCCGAGCAATCATTCGGTCGGGTCGGCCCGCTCGGTCAGAAGCTCGAGGGTCGCCTTGCCCTGACCGTCGAGTCTCGTTCGCCGCTCGAGGGCAATGACGGGACCTCGCTGTGGGCCGGGATCTCGGGTGCGGCCATTTTCAGCGGCGAAGTACTGGTGGGGGTCGTGCTCGCCGACCCCGAGCGCTATGGCACGAGTCTGGAAGGCCGGCGGGCCGAGGCGTTCATCGCGGTGCCGGGGTACCTCGCTGCCCTTGGGCACCAGCCCCGCATCGAGGAGGTCTCAGGTGGCTCTCGTGAGCCCGGACTCGCAGACCTGTGGAGCACTCTGCCGGCGCGCAACCCGACCTTTACCGGCCGCGACGAGGACCTGGCTGCCCTGGAGACGAGGGGGGGCAACGACCCGCTGGTTGTCGTCGGGCTGGGCGGTGTCGGGAAGTCCTCGGTCGCCCTTGAGCACGCTCACCGCCGATTGGCATCGGGGGCTGTCGAGCTGGCTTGGTGGTTCCCGGCCGGGAACCGCGGCTCCCTGCTCGCACGTATGGCCGCCTACCACCGCCAGGTGACCGGGATTGAGGGAACCGACGCCGAGACGGCGGCCGTCCAGATGCGCAACTGGCTGGAACGCTGCCCCTACCGCTGGCTGGTGGTCTTGGACGACGCCGAACCGGGGTGGATCCGGGACATCCTCCCCTCCGCTGACAACGGCCAGGTCGTGCTGACCTCCCGGCAGACCGGCTGGCCCGACGGCTTCGGCGTCAGGGAGCTCGGGGTTCTCTCCCCAGAAGACGCCTCCGCCCTGCTCGCCACCAAGTCCGGCCAGCCCGACGACGAGGAGGCACAGGCCCTGGTGGAGGATCTGGGCCGCTTAGCGCTATCGGTCGAGCAGGCCGGTGCCTTCATCAGCAAGGCCCGCTGGTCCCCCCACCGCTACCGAGAGATGCTCGACCAGGAGCCGCTCCGTCTCCATGGCGAAGACCTTGCCAAAGTGGACTCGACCGTGGCCCTCGTCTTCCAGCAGTCGCTCGACCATGTGACGGGCGGAGACGACGACCACCGCGCTGCGATCGTGCTCGGGGTGCTGGCCTACCTGGCCGCCGACGACATCCCGGGCACCCTCTTCGATGCCGACGTCGTTGCGAACGTCCCTCTCTTCGCCGACCTCGACCCCCTCGACGTCGATCTGGGGCTGGCCGAACTCGAGGACTACTCGTTGCTTCACCGCTCCGAGGAGGCGATCTCCGTCCATCGACTTGTCCAGACGCTCATGCGTCTGCATCTGGCCAACACCGGTCGCCACGAGGCCTGTATCGAGTCGGCGGTTCTCGGTCTTCGAGGCGCCCTGCGGGCTGGGCACCAGTCTGGGTCCTTCGTCTCGCAGCTCTTCCCGCACGTCCGGGCGGTGACCACGTTCGCTGCCGAACGGGGTGTCGCGCCGGAGAGCACCGTCAAGATTCTCCTCGGGACAGTGTCAGCTCTCCTCGATGCCGGCCAGCTGGACAGTGCTCGCCCACTCCTGGACCGAGCTAAAGCGATCTGTGACCGGGACCTTGGGCCCGATCACCACGACACTTTTCGGTGTCGCCTCGAACTCGCACACTGGCTCAATCAGTCGGGGCAGCTCGATGCCGCGACTGTTGAGTTAGAAGGTCTTCTTGACGACGAAATCCGGGTGCTAGGGCCCGACCACCAGGACACCTTCGCCACTCGGGGCACCCTCGCCACGGTGCTTGCGGAGTCCGGGCAGGTCAAGGAGGCCATCGAAGAATCCCGGAAGCTCCTCGATGACGAAATTCGAGTCCTTGGATCCGATCACCCCAGCACGCTCATCACCCGCAACAACGTGAGCATTTGGCTCGGCCGCCTAGGAAGGACGGCGGAGGTCGTCGAAGAGTTCCAGAACCTCATCGACGATCAGATCCGAGTGTTGGGACCTGATAATCGTGAGACCTTGAGGGCGCGGGGCAACCTCGCTATCTGGGTCGGGCACTCCGGACGGATGGAGGAGGCCGTTGAGCAGCTCCGTCAGGTCCAGTCGGACCAAACGAGAGTGCTCGGTCCTGACCATAGCGACGTGCTCGACACGAGGCGAGACCTCGTAAATGCGATCGGCAAAGCAGGTAACCGCGATCAGGCAGTTGAGGAGTCTCGAGGACTGCTCAACGACAGGACCCGCTTGTTCGGGCCCAACCACCCAAAGACCCTTCGGACGCGCCAAGTTCTTGCCCGCTGGACCATAGAGAATGGGCAAGCAGAAGCAGCCCTAGGGGACCTTCGTCGCCTGGTGGATGACCAAGTCCGAGTGCTCGGGTCCGACCATCCGGATCTCCTCGACACCCGGGGAACGCTGGCCGCCGCGCTCGGTCAAGCGGGACACCTGGACGAAGCTATCGAAGAGTTCGGGCGTCTACTCGATGATCAAGCCCGAATGCTCGGGCCGAACCACCCTACGACTTACCTGACCCGGCTAAACCTTGCCGTCGGTGTCGGGCGTGCTGGCTCGTTGAATGGGGCCGTCGAGGAGCTGCGACACCTTCTGGATGACCAGGTCCGCACGCTTGGATTGGATGCGCCCGACATTATGGAGACTCGCGGCGCCCTCGCCTACTGGCTTGTGCAGTCGGGAGATTTCACGGCGGCTTCTGAGGAGTATCGGCTCCTGTTTACCGATCAGCAGAAGGTCCTTGGAGCGGACGCGCACGTCACGCTTACTACCCACTTCAATCTCGCAGTCACAACGGCCGAGTCCGGGTACGTCGATGCAGCCATCGACGAGTCACGGTTGCTCCTCGCCGACCAGGGTCGAGTGCTCGGGCCAGCGCACCCCGACACTGTTCGTACCCGTGAAGCGCTGAATTTTTGGATGAGCAAGCAGCTGTTGAGCTGAGTGGCGGTGAGTGAGTGAGTGAGTGAGTTGAGTGGTTGGTTGGTGGTGGTTGGTGGTGGTTGGTGGTGGTTGGTTGGTGGTTGGTTGGTGGGCGAGGGGGGACTTGAACCCCCACATCCTTTCGGACACAGGAACCTGAATCCTGCGCGTCTGCCTATTCCGCCACTCGCCCGAGCGACCAGGCAAGGTTAGTCCACGGCCCTGGTCCGCTGAACAGCCCTGACCGGCCCTCGCGGCCCGATGAGTCCCTTGTGAGAACACGGTGCCGGTAGTGTTTGGAGCAATCATGGGACTCCAGGAGTTCGAGCAGCGCCTCGAGCGTCTGGTGGAGGGGACGTTGGCAAAGCCTTTTCGGAGCAACCTCCAGCCGGTCGAGATCGGGCGTCGGCTGACGCGAGAAATGGACCTGCACCGCCGCGTGGGCGTGCGGGGCCTCATCGCGCCCAACGTGTTCTCGGTGACGCTCGCCGCGGAGGATGTGGAGCGGTTCTCGGCGTTCATCGACGCACTGGTGCGAGAGCTCGGCGATGCAGCCCGCGAGCACGCCCAGGCGGAGGGATACTCCTTCGTCGGTCCCATCGACGTGCAGATCTTCGAGGGCACGCGCCTGCGGGCCGGTCGCTTCACGGTGAACACTGACGTCGTCGAGGGCCCCGAGGGGCTCACGCCGGCTGAGCTGGTGCTGCCCGACGGTGGCCGCGTCGCTCTCGGCAGCGACCCGATGGTGATCGGCCGCCTTCCCGAGTGTGCGATCGTGCTCTCGGATCCCAACGTCAGCCGTCGGCACGCCGAGATCCGACGGGTCGGCGAGGCGGTCGTGGTCACTGACCTCGGGTCGACCAACGGAACCCGGGTCAACGGCATCCCGGTTCGAGAGCAGCATCTGGCCACTGGCGACGAGGTCACCGTCGGGTCGACGACCCTCGTCTACGAGAGCTTCTGACCAGCGGGGCACATGCTCATCCTCACGACGCCGGACTATTCGGCCATCATCCGCCCCCTTCAGTGGCTTGTCATCGCGCTCATCTTCTTGTTCTTCCTCCGGGTTGTCCGAGCTGTCTTCGTCGAGGTCCGACCCGTCGGACCGAGGACGACGAGGGCTGAGCGTCGCCGCGAGCGTCGGGCCCTCCAAGGCAAGGAGCCCAGGCGCAAGAAGCAGCTTTACCTCGAGATCCTCGAGCCAGAAAAGCGCCGCGGGCAGGCCTTCGATCTCGACGACGAGCTGACCGTCGGCCGCTCGCCTGGTTGTGGGGTCTCGACCGTCGATGACGTCTACACCTCGACACTCCACGCGAGGCTCTTCCGCCACGGTGACCAACTCTGGGTCGAGGACCTCGGCTCCACCAACGGGACCTTCGTGAACTCCGAGCGGATCTCGGTCGCCACCCGCCTCGGGAAGGGCGACCTGCTCCAGGTCGGTGGCACGGTCTTCGAGGTGACCAAGTGACGGTGCTGCGGTCGGGCTCGGCGACCGACGTCGGCCGCGTCCGCACCGTCAACCAGGACCTTCCCCTGGAGGCGCCGAACCTCTACGCGGTGGCGGACGGCATGGGCGGCCACGTGGCCGGCGAGGTGGCGGCACGGGTGGCGATCGACACCTTGCGATCGGCCTTCGGCCGGCACCCGTCGGTGGACGGCCTGCGCGAAGCGGTCACCGAGGCGAACGTGGCGGTCTGGCAGCAGGGCCAGACCGACAGCGACCTCCACGGCATGGGGACGACCATCACGGCCCTGGCCCTGGTGGCGGGGCCTGACGGCCGAGACGTGGTGGCCCTCGCCAACGTCGGGGACTCCCGCGCCTACGTCTACTCAGGCGCACGCATGGTCCAGATCACGGACGATCACAGCCTCGCCGAGGAGAAGGTCCGCCAGGGCGAGATGACCCCGGCCGAGGCCGCGGTCCACCCGCACCGTCACATCTTGACCCGCGCCCTCGGCGTCGGGTCCGACGTGAACGTCGACCTCTGGGAGCTCCAGGTGCGCACCGGCGACCGCCTCGTGCTCTGCAGCGACGGCCTGAGCAATGAGGTGGATCCTCAGGAGATGGCTGCCATCCTCGCCGCCACGCCTGACCCGCAGGGCGCAGCCGAGGCGCTCGTGGCCCGGGCCAACGAGCACGGTGGCAATGACAACATCACCGTGGTCGTGGTCGACGTGCTGGTCGGCGGTCGCGGGGAGACCGCCACCGTCATCGCCCCGCTGCTCGGTGCCGCGGCCGGCACCGCGATGGTCGTCGCCTCGGGGACCGGCGCTGCTGCGCCGCCCGGGCCGGCCCCAACCACCGTCACGCCGGCGACAGCCGTCCCTCCAAGCGGCACACCGGCGCCTCCCTCGGAGCCCACGGACGAGATCACCACCATGACGCCCGCCGTCGGAGGCACGGCCGTTGCACCCACCGGCGTCGTCCGTGCGGTCCCGCCCGGCGCCCAGGGGGCGCCGATAGCCACCGGGACCATCGCCGTGATCGAGCGACCCGCGGGGTCTCCGGGCCCTCCGATACCCCAGGATGAAGGATGGATGGCTCGTCGGCGCCGACTCGGCGTGCCGCGTTCGGTCACTTTCCGGGTCTTTCTCTTCGTGTTGCTTCTAATCGGCGTGGTCGTCGCCGCTTACGCGGTGGTCCGCTGGTACGCGACCGACAATTACTACGTCACCGTCGACAACCAGAACCGGCTCGTCATCTACCAGGGGCGTCCCGGCGGCCTCATGGGGTTCAACCCGAAGGTCGTAGAAACCACCGACGTGACGACGGCGACCGTGCGCACCGACCAGCTCGCCAACCTGAAGGCGAACGTCGAGGAGCCGACCTTGGCGGCCGCCCGGCAGTACATCCGCAATCTCCAGAGCGCCTACGCGGCGCAACAGCTGTTGCTGCATCCGCCACCGACCACGACGGTTCCGACGACGGTGCCCCCACCAACGCCGACCACGAAAGCACCGCCGGGCAGCCCGGCCGTCGTCCCCGGAACCACGACGACCACTCCGCCACCCACCACGACCACGCCCTCAACGGCCGCGACGACGACCACAACCGCCACATGAGCGACCGACATCTCGCTCCCAGGCATGGAAGGCTCGCCTAGATGGGTCGGCGCATCCGGTGGCTCGGCATCGTGCTCATCGTCCTCTTCGGTGTGGTGCTCTTCCAGCTGGGCAATATCCAATTCCACAAGGCCGGCGCATTGGCGAGCGACCCGAAGAACCCGCGCAACGCCTCGCTCAAGTTCGACAACCAGCGCGGCCAGATTCTGGCGTCCGACGGCACCGTGCTCGCCCAGTCGGTTCCCGCCACGAGCGGGTCCTACAAGTACCAGCGGGTTTATCCGCAGGGCTCCTTGTACTCCCAGCTCGTCGGCTACGACTCCTCCATCTACGGGACCAACGGCATCGAGGACCAGTACAACGACTACCTGGTCGCCCACACCCAGCCCGCCCAGTCCCTCGCACAGTTGCTCTCGCCGCCGCCAAAGACCACCGACGACGTCACGCTGACCATCAACCCCACACTGCAGAAGACGGCGCAGGAGGCACTGGCATCGGCCTCGGGCGTCAACAAGGACGGTGCGATCGTGGCACTCGACCCGCAGACCGGGGCGGTGCTCGCCATGTACTCGAACCCGACGTACGACCCGAACCCACTCGCATCTCCTTCGTCCACGATCCAGACCGAGGCGAGGCTCGCCTACCTCGCCAAGGACGCCGAAGGTTTCTCACCCTCGTTGCCCATCGCCACCGCGGCCATCTTCCCCCCGGGCTCGACGTTCAAGGTCATCACCACCGCCTCGGTCTACGACCTCCAACCGCAGCTCTCGAACTTCTCGGCACCGGTGCTCACCTGCACGCCGCTGCCCCAGTCCAACCAGAAGCTCTGTAACGACGGCAATACCCCATGCGGGGGGACGATCGAACAGATGCTGCCGCCATCGTGTGACCCCGGCTACGCCCTGCTCGGCATCCAGGTCGGCGCGCAATCGCTCAACCAGCAGGCCCAGTCCTTCGGCTACAACACGGTTCCGCCCCTCGACATCCCCGGCGTTGCCGCCTCGCACTTCCCGTCGGTGACCGACCTCGACCCGGCCAACCAGGGGTTGCCGGGCGTCGCCTACTCGGCCATCGGCCAGCAGGATGTGGCGGCGAGCGCGCTACAAAACGCCCTGGTGGCGGCCGGCATTGCCAACCATGGGACGGTGATGGCACCCCACCTCATGGCCCAGATCACTTCGTCGGCGGGCAACGTCGTCAGCACCTACAAGCCCAACCCCTGGCAGGTCGCCGCCACGCCGGCCACGACAGCGAAGATCATCCCGCTCATGCAACAGGTGGTGACCAACGGCACCGCTTCGGGGGTCGGCTTCCCCGCCTCGTTACAGGCGGCGGTCAAGACCGGAACGGCCCAGGCGCCCTTCAACGGGGCAGAAACCACCGACGACTGGATGATCGGCCTCGCGCCCGCGTCCAACCCGACGATCGCTGTGGCGGTCGTCGTGCCGTACCAATCGGTCTCGGCCACCGGTGCCGAGGTTGCCGGCCCGATCATGAAGGCCATGCTCGAGGCGGCGGCAGCACTGCCGGCCGGCTCGTGACGATGCAGCTTCGGTTCGACGCGGTGCTGGCTAAGAGCGCGCTGAGCGGGCGCCCCGATGGCCCGGGCCCCGCGCGGGCGCGGCGTAGGCTCTGACAGCCATGGACCCCGTCCAGACCCCTCGCGTCTTCTCGAACCGCTACGAGCTGACCCACCTCATCGCGCGAGGTGGGATGGCGCAGGTCTACCGCGCACGGGACCGCCTGCTCGACCGCCCGGTCGCCCTCAAGGTCCTCTTCCCGGAGCTCTCCATCGACCGCGCCTTCGTCGAGCGCTTCCGCCGTGAGGCCCAGGCGGCCGCCAACCTCTCGCACCCCAACATCGTCCCGGTCTTCGACTGGGGCGAGGACACCGGCACCTACTTCATCGTGATGGAGTTCATTGACGGCGAGCCGCTGTCCGCGCTCCTTCGCAACTCGGGACCGCTGCCGGCACCGCACGCCGCCGAGATCGGCGCCCACGTGGCCGCTGCCCTCGCCTACGCCCACCGCCACGGCGTGGTCCACCGCGACGTGAAGCCTGGGAACGTCCTCATCACCTCCGACGGGCAGGTGAAGGTCACCGACTTCGGCATCGCACGCGCGGTCAACACCGAAGAGAGCCTCACGCAGACTGGCGCGGTGATGGGGACGGCCACCTACTTCTCCCCCGAGCAGGCCGAAGGGGTGGGCGTCGGCACCCAGAGCGACATCTACTCGCTCGGCGTGGTCCTCTTCGAGATGGTGGCGGGCCGGCCGCCCTTTCTCGGCGACACACCGGTGGCGGTGGCGTCGAAGCACGTGCGCGACCAGCCGCCGATCCTGACTGACCTGGCGCCGACCTGCCCGATCGCCTACCAGTCGGTGGTGCGCAAGGCCATGGCCAAGTCGCCGCTCGAGCGCTACCAGACCGCCGACGAGCTGCGGGCCGACCTGCTGCGCTTCACCGAAGGCCGCCCGGTGCTGGCCGACGACGCCGCCCTCACCGGCGTGGTGGCTGCGGCCACCACGAGGGCCATGACCGGCGTCGGGGCCACCCAGGCGGTGCCCGCGTCGGTGGCCCCGCTCCCCGTCGACGATGCGGCGGAGGAGGACGAGCCCAACAAGACCCGCCGGCTCGTGCTCATCCTGGTGGCGCTCCTGGTCGTGCTCGCCGTCATCGCGTTCTTCTTGATCCGGGCGAACTCGAACAACGTCTCGGTCCCGAATGTCGTCGGCCAGAGCGTGGCCAGCGCCACCAGCACGCTTAAGGCCGACGGGCTCGTCGTCGGGACGGTGACCCGGGTGCACAACGCGAAGCCGATCGGCGACGTGATCTCGACGGACCCGGCCGCCGGGTCGAGCCTGAAGAAGGGCAACACGGTCGCCCTCACGGCCAGCCTCGGGCCGACCGTCGTCGAGGTGTCGGTGCCGAACGTGGTGGGCCAGACGCTCTCCGCGGCGGAGTCCGCGCTCCAGGCGAAGAACTTGAACTACAAGGTGGTCCAGGTGCAGAGCCAGGCGGCCGCCAACACGGTGCTCTCCCAGGACCCAACTGCCGGTTCGAACGCCAAGGCCGGGTCCACGGTCAGCCTCACCGTGCCGGCCAACGAGACGACCACCGTCGTGCCCAACGTCACCGGGGCGACGCCCGCCGCGGCCGGCGGCCAGTTGACGGCGGCCAACCTCCAGGTCGGCAACACCTCCCAGCAGTGCTCGAGCTCGATCGGCTCGGGCCTCGTGATCTCGACCAATCCCGGCAGTGGCGCCCAGGTCCCGAAGAACACCTCGGTGGCGCTCGTGGTCTCGACGGGCCCGTGCCAGGTCGTAGTGGGCAACGTGGTCGGCCAGCCGCAGGCCGCAGCGGTCTCGAGCCTCCAAGGCCAGGGGCTGGCCCCGTCGTCGACGTCGACGACGAGCTGTGACCCGAGTCAGAACGGCAACGTGACGGCCCAGAACCCGAGTGCGGGCACCAGCGTCCAGAACGGCGCCACGGTCACCATCACCGTCTGCAACAACGCGTCCACGACCACCACAACCTCCACACCGGGCCCAGGTGGCAACGGGCAGGGCAACGGCAACTAAGCAGGCGCCCGAAGTGGGTCCGCCGCGTTAGAACGGTGCTGCCGAGCCGAGCGAGTCGAGGAAGTTGGCGAGCAGGCTCGGCCCCGACGGCGTGAGGATCGACTCAGGGTGGAACTGGACCCCCTCGATCGCCATGGCGGCGTGGCGCAGCCCCATGATGACGCCGTCGGTGCTGGTGGCGGTCACCCCGAGTACGGCCGGGACCGATTCGGGGGCGACGACGAGGGAGTGGTAGCGGGTGGCCACGAAGGGCTCGGGCAGGCCACGGAAGATCCCCGTGCCGCTGTGGTGGATCTCCGAGGTCTTCCCGTGCATCAGGGTGGGCGCCGAGACGATCCGCCCGCCGAAGACCTGCCCGATGCACTGGTGGCCGAGGCAGACGCCGAGGATCGGGATCGCGCCGCCCAAGGTGGCGACCACCTCCATGGAGATGCCGGCGTCGTCGGGACGGCCCGGGCCCGGCGAAATCAAGATGGCGTCAGGTGCCTCGGCCTTGATGCCGGCGACGGAGATCGCGTCGTTGCGGTAGACGACCGGGTCGGCGCCGAGCTCGCCCAGCTCCTGGACGAGGTTGTAGACGAACGAGTCGTAGTTGTCGACGACGAGGACCCGGGGCGCCATGGGAGCCAAAGCGTACCGGGCGCGCCCGGGGGCGCCCGCCGGCAGTCGCTAGTGTCTGGCCCCATGGCGTCCAAATCGAACACTGGCCCGGGCCGTTCGGGCGGCAAGTCACGTTCGAGCGGGCGGGTGACCGCCAAGGGCACCCAGCCGTCCAAGGGATCGAGGGTCGGTCGCTACACCCCGGCCGAGGAGAGCGGCCGCTACACCGCCCCCATCCCGAAGACGGTCCGGCGGAGCCCCAAGTGGTACGGGCCACTGGTGCTCGCTCTCCTGCTCCTCGGCGTCCTGCTCATCATCCTCAACTACCTCACCGTGCTACCCGGCTCGGTGTCGGCCTGGTATCTCGTGTCGGGGCTCGTCGTGATCCTGGTGGGCTTCCTCATGGCCACCCGCTATCGCTGAGAGCACTGTCGCGTGAGCGGCCCCGCCGAAGAGGTCCTCCCGGGCGGCGTCGCCAACGAGGGGACGGTCGTGCGCATAGGGGACACGGTGCGACGGCCGGCGGGCCCATCGTCGGTGGCGACGAGGGCGCTGCTGCTGCACTTCGAAGCGGTCGGCTTCGACCGGGCGCCACGCTTTCTCGGCGTGGACGAGCAGGGCCGTGAGGTCCTCTCCTACATCGACGGCGAGGTGGCACTGCCACCGTTCCCCGCTTGGTCGTTGACTGATGCAGTGCTCGTCGAGGTGGGCCGCCTGCTCCGCGAGGCACACGATGCGACCGGCGGCTTCGACTCGGGTGCGGTCGGTGGCTGGTCCGACGAGCTGGCCGACCCCGAGGGCGGAGCGGTCCTCTGCCACGCCGACGTCTGCCCCGAGAACGTGGTGTTCAGGGGTGGCGTGGCGGTGGGCCTGCTCGACTGGGACTTCGCCGCCCCGGGACGGCGCCTCTTCGACGTGGCCCGGACCGCCAAGATGTACGCGCCGCTCATCGAGCCCTCGATGCGGCGCGCCCACCCGGCGTCCCTCGACGCGGTCCCGCGCTTCGGGGTGTTGGCGCGCGCCTACGGCGTCGAGCCCGAGGAGGCCGCCGCCCTCGTCAGCGCCGTTGACGAGTCACGTGCCGTCAGCCGGGCATTCGTGGCGCGACGGGTCGCCGCCGGCGAGCAGGCCTTCGTCAAGATGTGGCGCACCTACGGCGGCGAGGAGCGGGACCGCCTCGACAGCGAGTGGCTGGGCGCGCACCGAAGCGACCTCGAGCGCGCCGTGGCGGGCTGAGCAGCCCCCGGGCTCAGCCCAGGCGCTCGATGATGGTGGCGTTGGCCAGGCCACCGCCCTCGCACATGGTGAGCAGGCCGTAGCGGCCGCCGGTGCGCTCGAGCTCGTTCAGCAGCGTCGCCATCAGCTTGGCGCCCGAGGCGCCGAGCGGGTGGCCGAGGGCGATCGCCCCGCCGTTCACGTTGACCTTCGAGAGGTCGGCGTGGAGCTCCTTCTCCCAGGCGAGGACCACGGAGGCGAACGCCTCGTTGATCTCGATCAGGTCGATGTCGTCGATGGTCATGCCGGCCTTCTCGAGCACCTTCTTGGTGGCGGGGATCGGACCGGTGAGCATGGTGACCGGGTCGACGCCGGCGAGGGCGAAGGCGTGGAAGCGGGCACGGGGCGTGTAGCCGAGCTCAGAGGCCTTTTCCTCGCTCATGACGAGCACGGCGGAGGCACCGTCGGTGATCTGCGAGGAGTTGCCGGCGGTGACCTTGCCGTCGACTGGCTTGAAGACGGTCTTCAACTTCGAGAGCACCTCGACGGTGGTGTCGGGCCGGATGCCCTCATCCGCGGTCAGCCACTGGTCGGTCGGGTTGCCCTCGTCGTCGCGCACGGCCACCGGGATGATCTCGCGCTCGAAGCGGCCCTCGGCGGTCGCTCGCGCCGCGCGCTGCTGGCTCTCGGCGGCGAAGGTGTCGAGGTCCTCACGGGAGAGGCCCCACTGGTCGGCGATCATCTCGGCGCCGATGCCCTGGCTGACGAGGCCCCCCACCGGCTCGTAGCGCTTCATGGTGCGAGGGCCGAAGGGGAAGCCGAGCTCACGGCTGACCGAGGCGCCCATCGGGGTACGGGTCATGCCCTCGATGCCCGAGGCGACGACGAGGTCGTAGGCGCCGGCCATGACGCCCTGGGCGGCGAAGTGGAGGGCCTGCTGGGACGAGCCGCACTGGCGGTCGATGGTGGTGGCAGGCACGCTCTCGGGCCAGCCCGCGGCGAGCACGGCGCTGCGGCCGATGTTGAGGCCCTGCTCGCCCACCTGCATGACGCAGCCGGTGATCACGTCGTCGACGAGGGCCGGGTCGAGGTCGTTGCGGGCCTGGAGGGCGATGAGGGGCTCGGAGGCCAGGTCGACAGCGTGCCAGTTGCGGAGCTTCCCGTTGCGCTTGCCACCGGCGGTGCGCACAGCGTCGACGATTACGGCGGTGGTCATGGGAGGCCTCCTTCATTCCGGCGGCTATCGAGGCCTGCCGGTCGTGGTCAGCTGCATGTTAACGCCCTGCCCCGGGTGCCGCCGCCGTGGGCCCGGTCGGCACGACGGGCGCCGGTACCCTGTGGCGGTGACAGCTGAGCGTAAGAACATGGATCGTTGGCTGGGAGACGGCGGGATGCCCATCATCGGGGCGGTCGGCGGGGCATTTGCCGCCTACGGCGTCGACGGCGAGGACCTGGGCTGGGTCGGTGGCACGTTCACGCCCGAGGCGCTCGCCGCCAACCCCCACGGCATCGTCCAGGCCGGCGTGCACAGCCTGCTGCTCGACGCGGCCATGAATTTCGCCATCAACGCCGCCCTCGTCGGTCGCGACCGGACCAAGGCCACCCTCGAGCTCAAGACCGAGACGATGCGCCCCGCGCTGGTCGGTACCAGCTATGCCCTCCGGGGCGAGGTGGTCCGCATGGCGCGCCAGGTCGCCTACGCCGAAGGCACGCTGCGTGATCTCGAGGGCGACCTGGTCAGCCGGGCGACGGGGACGTTCCTGCTGCACCGCCCGGCGGCGGAGTGAGCGTGCCGGCGCCGAAGCGGTAGGTGACGCCCGTCAGCTCCTCGGACGACTCCCACAATGCCCGGGCCTTAGCGAGATCGTGCGACGCCCGGTTGGAGCGGACCCGGACGGGCGGACCGAACAGCTCGCCGGGATTGCCGGGCCCGAAGTACTCGCCGCCGGTCACGCTCGGGGCGGTGGCGGCGTAGAGGGACGGCAGAGCGCCGTGGTCCGGCGACTGGCCGAGCCCGGCGGCCACCCGCGCCGCGCGAGCCCGCCAACGTGAGCCACCCTCGAGCGGACCGTTGACCGGGAGGTTGGTGCGGGCGTAGCCGGGGTGCGCAGCCACCGAGATGGTGCGCGCACCGCACGCGCGGAGTCGGCGGTCGAGCTCGTAGGCGAAGAGGAGATTGGCCAGCTTGGTGTTGGCGTACGTGCGCCACCGGTTGGCCTCACGTTCGCCACGCCACTCCTTCTCGTCGAGGTGGCCCATGCGGTGGACGCCTGAGCTCACCGTGACCACGCGCGAGCCCTCGGTGGTCAAGAGCCGCTCGAGGAGCAGGCCGGTCAGGGCGAAGTGGCCGAAGTGGTTGGTGGCGAACTGGCGCTCGAGGCCGTCGACGGTGCGGGCGAAGACGCTGCCCATGACCCCGGCGTTGTTGACCAACAGGTCGAGCCGGGCGTTGGCGAGCCGAAAGCTGCGCGCCGCCTCGCGCACCGAGTCGAGGTCGGCCAGGTCGAGCTCGAGGAGTCCCACCTCGGCGTGGGGGTGGTCGCTCTCGAGGTCAGCCACCGCCTGGCTGCCCTTGTGCATGTCACGGCAGCCGAGCAGCACGTACGCGCCGTGGTCGGCGAGGGCTGCGGCCGTGGCGTAGCCGACCCCGCTGTTGGCACCGGTCACGAGTGCGACCCGACCTGTCAGGTCACCGATGTCGCTCGCGTCCCACCCTGCGCCGGCCGCCACGTGCGCTCCTACTGGCCGATGTGCTCGGCCGGGACGCTGCCGAGGCGGCCCGCCTGGTAGTCCTCGAACGCCTGGGCGAGCTCGGCCTTGGTGTTCATCACGAACGGGCCGTAGACGGCCACCGGCTCGTTGATGGGCTGGCCACCGAGGACGAGCACGTCCATGCTCGGCGAGCGGGACTCCTGCGTGGCGTCGGCCGTGATGAGCAGCGCGTCGCCGGGGCCGTGGACGGCCAGCTGGCCCATGCGGATCGGCCGGGCGTCGCTGCCCACCGTGCCGCTGCCGCCGAGCACGTAGACGAGGGCGTTGTAGTTGCTCGGCCACGGCAGCTCGAGGCGCGCCCCCGGGCTGAGCGTCGCATGGGCCAGGGCGATGGGCGTGTGTGTGCGGCCCGGGCCCTCATGGCCGTCAACCGAGCCGGCGATGATCCGCACGAGCGTGCCACCGTCCGAGGATGCGACCAGGGCCGCCGCCTGGGGACCGATGTCCTGGTAGCGCGGGACGACCATCTTGTCGGCGGCAGGCAGGTTGACCCACAGCTGGATGCCGTGGAAGAGGCCCCCGCTCGCCACCAGGGACTCGGGCGGCCGCTCGATGTGCAGGATGCCGGCCCCGGCGGTCATCCACTGGGTGGCGCCGTTGGCGATCACGCCCCCGCCCCCGATCGAGTCCTGGTGCTCGAAGATGCCGTCGATCATGTAGGTGACGGTCTCGAAGCCCCGGTGCGGGTGCCACGGCGTCCCCTTGGGCTCACCCGGTGCGTACTCCACCTCGCCCATCTGGTCCATGTGGATGAAGGGGTCGAGGTCGCGCATCGACACGCCGGCGAAGGCACGCCGGACCGGGAATCCCTCTCCTTCGAAGCCCGACGGGGCGGTGGTGATCTGGCGGACGGGCCGCACGGTGTCGGCGGCGACGCTCGTGAGCGTCGGCAGGCTCAGCAGGTTCTCGACGGTGACAGCAGGCATTGGCCATTCACTCCTTTTCGATCCGCACCGGTTCGGACCTTACGTTCGACCGGCTTGCACACGTACAACCCCGGGCGCCCGCTGCCGATTCCTTGGGATCAGGGGGACCGGGTCCCCCGTTCGGCGAAGTGTTCGAGGTCGACGGTGAGGAACAGCCCGTCGGCCTCGGCGAGGAGCGTGTCGCCCTCCCGCAGCTCGGCGGTCACCGTGAGCTTGCGGCCCTCCTGGCGAGTGAGACGGGCGCGTGCCTCAAGGGGAACGCCCAGCGGGGTGGGGGAGCGGTAGTGGATCTGGAGGCGACCGGTGAAGGCTGGCGCACGCGAGACCGAGAGGGCCAGCCCCATGGTCTCGTCGAGCAGTGCGGCCACCAGGCCCCCGTGGGCCCGGCCCGGGGCACCCTCGAACGCGGGACCGAGGGTGACCCGCCCCACCGCCTCGTCACCCTCGAGGTGCACGTCGGCGGCCATGCCCATCGGGTTCGTCTTCCCAGAGACGAACGAGTCGGTCATGAGCCCCTCGCCCGGAGGGTGGTCGGCGTGCGCCGGCGCATCACCGTCGAACAGCAACGCGACCCAGTTGGCGAAGGCGTTCTGGCGCACAGGGGCGGTGGCCACATCGGCCGTCAGTGCCTCCACTGCAGCGCGCAGGCGGGCGAGTTCCTCGCCGGTCATGTCGCGGGCGACCAGCTCGTGCCCGAGCTGGCGCAGGGCGGCGGCTGCACCCGTGCGCTCCTCGCCGGTGTCAGGAGCGGTGTCGACCGGTCGCTCGTTCACGGTCCGGACGGTAACAGGGCCGGCGAGCCACGTGGCCGCCAAACCGGAGCCTCCCCGGCAACCCAGCCAGCGCCCTCCCGCTGCTCGGTGCACCGGGCACCCCCAAGGAGCGCTGGCGAAGGAGGTGGCCGACGCACTCGATGCCCTGGCGGCCGGCGAATTGCGCGCCAGTATCGACGACGTGCTCCCCCGCTGCACAAGGCCAAGAGGCGTTCGACCGCTTGGCGAGGCGCGGGCTGCAGGGCGAGCTCGTGCTCGAAATCGCTACCACGTGAGCACTCGGCCCTGCGCCCGCGCCGTTGGAGCTGCTGACGGGAAGGTCAGACCGCGGCGATGCCCTTGCCGACGAGGACCACGGAGAACACGAGGAACAGCACGCCCATGACCACCGGGTTGTTCCGCTCGAGCCACGCTTTCCAGCTGGCGAGCACAGGTTGAGAGCGGTCGCCGAGCACGAGGGCCACGACCACCGGTGCGGCCACGCCGAGCACGGCGAGGACGACGTAGACCACCACTACCACGACCTGTTGGCCACCGGTGAGGCCGACTGAGGCGATGGAGAGTGCGGCAGCGATTGCCATGGCGATGTTCTTCGGGTTGAGCGCTCCGATCAGCACACCGAGACCGAGCGACTTCACCGGTGCGAACATTGCGAGGCCGTCCATCCACTTGGGAAGGGAGGCAGGCTCTCCCGCTTTCGGTGCGGAGCGGAACTTGGCGATCGCGGCCACGAGGAGTGCAACGCCGAGGGCGATCCGAATGCCCCCCGCGCCCGTGGCCGTCCCGGTCCCGGCGGCCAGGTCAACCGTGCCGGCGATCGCCACGAGCGCCCCGAGCATCGCAGCGACGCCGACCACGAAGCCGACGACATAGGAGGCGGCGTTGACCACCGGTCTCTTCGAGAACAGCAGCACGATCGCCGCGATGATATTGATCGGCGAGATCGTCACCACCAACGCGAACGGCAGCACGTCGCCGATTGCACCCTTCACGCGACGCACCCCTTTCTTGGTGCCTGGCACCCTAGTTGCGCCCGTCCAGCGTGCGAGACCCTGAGTCGCCGTGCGCCGGACGCCCATGGACCCAATCGCCAAGGCACCGCGCCGTGGCCGACGGCGCGTGGCCGGCCCTGCGTCAACCACCGCCGGCGGCGGAGAGCAGGAGGCCCACGAAGATGCCCAAGCGGTTGCGCGCCGGGAGGCTCCCCGGGCCACGAGCCCCCGTTCGCCGCCGTCACCGAATCAGGCAATCGCCGTCGCGTGGGCGGCCGACGAACCGAGCACCGTACCGGCCAGCCAGGGCCCCCGAGCGAGGCGGCGGTCCAGCCGCACCCAACTCGTGGGCTCACGGTCGGGGCGCACCGAAGGGCACTTGGCCACGGAGGCGCCACCCACAGAAGGACGAGCAAGGTGGTGGGGCTAGCAAGAATCGAACGTGCGACCTCAGCATTATCAGGGCTGGTCGCGCCCTCGGGCTCCCTGGACAGAGTGAACGAAAGTGGCTCCAACCTGGGCTGTCCGAGATGGTCGGGCTGGCCCAGACTGCGCGAGACGGATCGCCGTCTTCGCCCGCCGAGCCGCCATCGTTCTGGCCAACGCTCAGGTGTACGGGGATGCCCGGAGGCTGACCGAGGCCATGCGCGCCCGAGCCACCATCGACTACGCCGTCGGCATCCAAATGGCTGGCGGCAGACAAAGCCCCGAGGAGGCGATCCAGCCCGTCGCCCGGGCCTCCCATCGCGAGAAGCTCCGGGATATTGCCGGGCACCCCCCGGACTCAAAAAGAATTTAATGGCACGGCGCAAGGATCGCGCCGTTTTTGCCGAAAGGGGAACTTGCGTCCCGGTCCGGGAAGAGGAACCAGAGTCCCACGGCGAGACCGTCGTCTTGGTGTCGGTGCTGGTCAGACCCCAGTCTCGTCGCGAGGACACGCAAACCCCCGAGTGGGAGGTGTGAGGACCTTCGGCCCTATTGGCGTCCCCGATCGAGCGACAAGCTTTGGTGCAGAAAGGGGCATTAACCATGAGGAATATATTGCGTTCCCGGAACATGGTGGTCGCAGGGGCTTCGTTCGCGCTCATTGCAGGAATGACGGGTGCATCGATCGCGCTCTCGTCGGGCCCCGCAGGTGCAACTGCATGCGGCACTCCCAATATCTCAACCTGTACGGCCACCGGCACGCTCACCGTCACGCCCGGCAATTTGACGTTCACCACGCCGGCCTCGCTGGCGTGGACCTCCCTGTTGAACGGTCTGGGCCAAAGTGTGGTCGACACGAGGCCGGGCGACCAGGTGGCGACGGTCGACGACGCCAGCGGGACCCAAGCGGGATGGCGGGTCTCGGTGACCGCAACCACGTTCACCAACAGCGCCTACACCACGAACAACACCTTGCCCGATGTCGGGACCTTCTCGGTGACCGGCAGCGTCACGTCGCCCACGAGTCCCACCATCCCGACGATCAGCTGCGTGGTGCTCAACACGTGCACCCTGCCCGTCCCGAGTGGCGCCGTCACCTACCCCCTGCAGATCCCCACGTCGCCCACGGGCGCAGTTACGACCATCCTCGGCGATGCGATCCCGGGGACCGGAGTCGGAAATGTCCAACTGGGTGGGAGCACCTCGGCGGCCCCGCTCGGCTGGTGGCTGAACGTCCCGGGGACGGCCTTGGCCGGCAGCTACGTTTCGAACCTGACGGCGACCATTAGCTCCGGGCCGTAACCCCTTGCTCCCATTGCCGCCCCCGACTTCCCCGAGGCCAGCCGATCTCCGATCGGCTGGCCTCGGCGCGCTCGGATTGTCTGCTTGTCGCCCACAAAGTGAATTCCGGAATCGGCGGAACGATCCGCTGACTCGCTGGACATGGTGGTACCCGCACCGCGGGGACTGATCATGAGGTCGCGTTGAAGGCGTGGACGATCGCCACCCGGCTTCTGACCGTCCGTGCCCGGTCGCACCCCGCCCTCAGGGCGGCGGCCGGGATCGCCCTGGTACTCGGGCTGACCCCGCTGTGGATCGCGGGCGCACCGTCTGCGAACGCGGCGGCCCTCGCCCCGACGTGGTCAACCTCCTCGAACACGGCCTCGGCCACCGCCGTCACCTACACCTACACCTTCACCACCAGCTCGACCTCCGCGGTCTCGTCGGTGACGATGACCGTGCCAACCGCAACCGGTGGCGCTCCGGCGGTCGGGACCGTGACCCCCTCGAATTTCAGCGGGGGGACGGTCGGATTGGCGAGCGGGGTCCTCACGTACTCGCGCAGCTCGACGTCGCTCAACTCCGGCACCCCCGTCTCGATCCAGATCACCGGGATCACCAACACGCCGACCGCCGGCAACTACACGTCGACCGTCACCACCAAGAACGGGGGAACGGTCGTCGACTCGGGGGTGAGCGGATCGGTGACGTTCACCGCCGGCGCCCTGATCTCGCCGGTGTGGTCGACCACGTCGACCACTGACGGGGCGGGAGGAGTGACCTACAGCTACGGGTTGACGACGGGCACCACCTCGCCCCTCTCCGCGGTGAGCATGACGGTGCCCCCGGGCACCGGGGGAAGCCCCACGGTCGGTTCGGTGACCCCGTCCAGCGTGGCCACCGGTGGCGCGGTCGTCCTTTCTGGTTCCGTACTCACCTACACCTTCACCTCGACGGCGGTCAGCAGCGGTACCCCCGTCTCGATCACGATCAACGGCCTCAGCAACACTGGGACGGCCGGCTCCTACACGTCGTCCATCGTCAGCAAGAACGGCACCCTGGGAGTCGACTCCGGGACCACCCCGGCGATCATCTTCACCGCCGGCACCCTCTCCTCTCCGAGTCTGTCGGCCTCGACGACGACGGTCTCGGCAACTGGGGTCAGCTACACCTATGACTTCACCACGGGCACTGTCGGATCGTTGTCCACGGTGAGGATGACGCTGCCCCCCGGCACGACCGGGAGCGCGGCCGTTGGAATCGTGACCCCGGCCAGCGTGGCGAACGGCGGGGCGGTCGCCCTCGTCAATGGCGTCCTCACCTACACCTTCACCGGCACCTCCCTCAACCCCGGCACGGTTGTCTCCGTCCAGATCAACGGGCTCATCAACACGCCGACCGCCGGCACCTACAAGACGATGACCACCACGGAGAACGGGTCCACTCCGGTCGACTCAGGTGTCAATCCGGCTCTGACGATAACTCTGACCGGTCTGCTCTCTCCGACCTGGTCGGCGTCGGCGACGTCCACGGGTGCGTCGGCCAGCTATACCTACGCCCTCACCACCACGTCCACGTCCTCATTGTCGTCGGTCAGCATGACGGTGCCCCCCGGCACCGGGGGCAGCCCCACGGTCGGTTCGGTGACCCCGTCCACGGTGAGCGGTGGGAGCGTGGCCTCTTCCTCCGGCACCCTCACCTATACCTTCAGTGCCACCGCCGTCAGTGCCGGCACCGCCATCTCGATCCAGGTCAACGGCCTGGCCAACACCGGGACGGCGGGCCGGTACCTATCCGAGATCATCACCGAGAACGGTGGATCGGCGGTGGACTCGGGTGCCACCCCGGCGGTCACGATCACCTCAACCGCACTGAGCAGCCCGGTCTGGACCACCACGACGGCGATCGGCTCGGCCGCCGCCAGCTACACCTACACCTTTTCCGTCGGTTCGACCTCGTCGGTCTCATCGGTGACCATGGCGGTCCCGCCGGGCACCACCGGCGCCCCGACAGTCGGTGCAGTGAGCCCCTCCAACATCAGCGGCGGGTCCGTCGCCCGGTCCGGCGCCCTACTCACGTACTCCTTCGGGGCCTCGTCGCTCAACTCCGGCCAGGCAGTCTCGATCCAGATCAACGGTCTGATCAACACGCCGACCGCCGGCCGCTACTCGTCAGCGTTGATCACCTACAACGGGGCATCGGCAGTCGACTCCGGGGTCACGCCGGCGGTGACGATCTTCGCCGGCACGCTCTTCGCCCCGGCCTGGTCGACCTCGTCCACGGTCACCTCGTCGACCAATGTGAGTTACATGTACAACTTCACCACCGCCACGACCTCGACGCTCTCGTCGGTCACGATGACCGTGCCCTCCGGCACGGCGGGAAGCCCGACGGTCGGGACCGTGACGCCCTCGAGCATGGCGACCGGGACGAGTGTCGTCCTGGTCGCGGGCATCCTCACCTACTCGTTCACCGCCGCCCAGATCCCCGGCGGCACGGCGGTGTCGATCCAGATCAAAGGACTCACCAACACGGGTACTGCCGGCACATACACCTCGACGGTGTCCACGCTCAACGGGTCGGCATCGGTCGACACCGGCGTCACGGCGTCCGTGGCGATCAACACCGGCGGGAGCCTCACCGCCGCGTCCTGGTCCACCAGCAAATCGACCGCCGGCGCGACCGGTGCCAGCTACGTCTATGCCTTCACCGCCGCCACGAGTGCAACGAACATCCGCACCGTGACCATGACGGTGCCAGCCGGCACTGCGGGAACGGCCAGCCTCGGCACGGTGACGCCTGCCGGCATGACCGGGGGGACCATCAGCCTGAGCGGAGGTGTCCTGACCTATTCGTTCACCGCCAACCACACGCTCGACTCCGGGACTGCGGTGTCGATCCAGATCAACGGCCTCACCAACACGGCGACGCCCGGCAGCTACCCGTCCGAGATCGTCACGAAGAACAGCGGGGCAGCGGTGGACTCGGGCTTCACTCCGGCGGTCACGATCACCCCCGGGGTCCTCGTAAGCCCGACCTGGTCGTCATCGTCGACGACTGCCGGGGCGACCGGGGTCAGTTATGCCTACACATTCACCACCGCCTCGACCTCGTCGCTCTCCTCGGTCACCATGACGGTGCCGGCCGGCACGGCGGGGAGCCCCACGGTCGGCACCGTGGCCCCGGCCGCCATGGCAACCGCCGGGACCATCAGCCTGAGCGGAGGTCTCCTCACCTTCTCGTTCACTGCCACAGCCATCAGCGCCGGCCAGGCGGTGTCGATCCAGATCAACGGGCTCACCAACACCGCCACCGGGGGCAGCTACTCGTCAACCCTCACCACCAGGAGCGGGAGCCTGTCAGTCGATTCGGGTGCCACCCCGTCGCTGACGATCTCCACCGGGACCCTGAGCCTGACGGCGCCGGCCTCCTTTGCGTGGACAATCCTGCTCAGTGGGGCGCTCCAGAGCGTGGTCGACCTGCGGCCCGCTGACCAGCAGTTCACGGTGAACGACGGCACCGGCAGTGGCGCCGGGTGGAACATCATGGTCTCGGCCACGACGTTCACCAATGGTGCCAACACCCTGTCGAATTCCGGCACCTTCATAGCCAACGGCAGCCTCACCTCACCCACCGCGATCAACGCACCGACGGCGACCTGCGTGACGTCGTGCACGCTGCCTACGAACTCGGTCTCCGGTTACCCGGTGGCCATCACCACCGCCGCCTCCTCGCCGACGCCCGTCAAGGTCTACGGGGCAATGGCAGGGACCGGGCTCGGCGCCATCGTGATCGGAGGGAGCACTGCGACGAATCCACTGGGATGGTGGCTGAGCGTTCCTGCTACCGCCCTGTCAGGCACCTACACCTCGACGGTCACGGTGTCGGTGGCATCCGGGCCGTGACTTCACGCCGGCGTGATCGAGCAAGCAGTTCTCGTGTGACAGTTGGCCGGGGCCCGAAGTGGTCCGTGCTCAGGAGGTGGCGGTCGATGATGACCCGCACGGCAGGTAAGCGACTCGACGGGAGACGCCGCCGCCGCTGTGTCGTCCTATCGGGGGTGGCCCTGACGGTGGCCGGGACGCTGGGCCTGGTGCCCATCGCCTCGGCGAGTGCCATCGGCATCGGAGGCCAGTCCGGGTTCGGCGTCGCCCCAACCCAGTTGCCCGACGGCCAGGCGAGGCCCTACTTCACCGAATCGGTGGCGTCGGGGCACTCCGCCGTTGATACGGCCGTGATCACCAATCGAGGGTCCAAGACCCTGGCCCTGGTGGTCAGCGCCTCCACCGGCATCACGGCCGTCAACTCAGGCAGCTCGTACTACGGCTCCTTCAAGCCTTGTGTCGGTACCGGATGTTGGGTCAGCGGCCTCCCGACGACCGTCACCCTGGCCCCGGGTGAGACCACCGTGATGCCCTTCACCGTCACGGTGCCCGCCGGGACAGGGCCCGGGCAGTACCTTGCCGGGATCACGGCCAAGCCGGCGGTGGCCCCACCGCCGGTCATCGTCGGATCCAACGGCCGGTCGACGGCGCAGGCGGTCATCGTCGATGAGGTCAGCGTGGGTGTGGCCGTGAACGTCGGTGACCCCTCGCAGTTCGCGTCGAACCTCCGGATCGACACGATCACCTCGGGAGCGGTCGCGACGCTGCCCCGCCTCTTCGTCCACATCCACAATGGCGGCCAGACGTTCCTCAAGTCCCACGGGACAGTGACCTGCACCGACAACAGCAAGCGCACGACGTTCCCAGTGGCATCCGACACCGTGCTGCCGTCGGGGGGCGCGGTGCTCGTGGTCAATGCACCGGGTCTCGAATTCGGGTCGGTGGCGGACTGCGAGGCGATCCTCGCCTACGGGACAGGACTGAACGCCACGTGGATCGGCACCGTCACCATGCCCGCCATCACCACCCCGCCGAAGATCGTTCATGTCGGGCCGGGCGTCTACGCGCAGATCCCGGCGCAGGGGACTTCGGTCTGGGTGATCGTGCTCATCGTCGTCGGCGCCCTCGTGCTCCTGGCCTTGCTCGGGGTGCTGTTCGCGCTCTGGCGCCGTCGGCGGGATTCCGGACCGACCGCACCAGCGGCCGCCGGTGAGCCGGCGCCGACGGGCGAGGGACCCGAACCAAAGGGGCCGACGGGAGAATCGCCTGAGCCCGAAGACGACCTCGTGAACGCCCGGAAGTGAAGGGATCGCGTCGGCCTCGGGTTGCTCGGGGTGAGTGCGAGAGGCCAACCCTCGAAAGCGGGTAAGCAGCTTGGTACGCGACGAATCGGTCTCCGATCGCACGTGCCTCCCCTTCTCGGCTCCGGGGCCATTGCCGGCATCACCCGGCACGACGTTCGAGGCCTCGTCGACAGGTGGATGCAATTGTTGGCCCAAATTCATGGCCACGTGGGGGCGACGCGGTCCTTGCTTCACGGGGAAGTGAGGGCTCGGTTAAGGCCGGACCCTCGTCCGGATCGGTGCTTCCACTGTCGCCCGGAACTGCCGTCGCCTACATCGTCTCCGCCGCCTGGGGCTCGACACCTCGATCTACTCCGCCGGGTACTTCACCGCATGGGTCGGGGGTGACGTCGACACCGTCACCGCCACCATGGTGCTGGCCTGTGCCCGGACGATTCTCCCCGCCGACGAGTTGGGAGAGGAGGTGGTCCCGGCATGACCGGGCCTACCGGCTTCGCCGCAGAGACCTACCATCCCGACGACATCGAGTCGTCCGTCCGCTGCTCTGGCGAACCCGGGGGTCTGCAGGGGGTTCTCAGTCTGTCGCCACCCTTCGGCGGCAAGGGTCTCTGCGGGACGTCGGCACGGAAGGTGACCCGTCGGGCCGGCACGTGCCTCGCCTCACCATGCGGCCTTCGTGAGCCCAGCGTTGTTGAGTCGCCGATGGCCGGCCCGGCTGCCGTGGGACCCCAAAGGCCATCTGCCAACCATACGGTCTACCCCGGACTTTGGGCCGCACCCGTGTGGACGATGTCTCCACCCATTTCGGAAGAGCGCTCACGACAGGACGGAAGCCTGCGCCCCAGCGGAGCCGACACCCGGGTCCACTTCCGGCGAGTCCCCGTGCCACACGTCGCCGCCGGGCCGGATCGCCGTCCCCCTCCGGCGTGTACGTTTGTAACGGAGGCGATTTGTTGCGCCTCGGCAGAACACGCAGCACGCAACCGTGCGTCACTCCAGATCACTGGTGACCCGCAATCACCGAGGTGAGTCTGTTGAGCGAGTTCGAAGATGGACGTTTCCGCTCCAAGTCCCCAGTTGGCGGTTGGACGGCCAACCCGGGTTACCAGGTTTCGCGATTGCACCCGATGCGACACCTCCGGAATGGGATCTGAAGGCCACTCCGTGACGACGAACCTTCTCTCTCCCCAACTGCTCCAGAGAATGGATGCCTATTGGCGTGCCGCCAACTATCTCTCCGTCGGCCAGCTCTATCTCTACGAAAATCCGCTCCTGAAGAAGCCACTGGAACTGGCGCACGTGAAGCCGCTCGTGGTTGGACACTGGGGCACGACGCCGGGCCAGAACTTCATCTACGTGCACTTGAACCGGGTGATCAAAGAGCGCGACCTCGACATGTTCTACGTGGCCGGTCCCGGTCACGGCGGTCCGGCACTGGTCGCCAACACCTACCTGGAGGGCACCTACAGCGAGATCTATCCCGACGTCAGCCAGGACGAGGCCGGGTTGACACGGCTGTTCACCCAGTTCTCGTTTCCCGGCGGGATCTCCAGCCACGTCGCCCCGACGACGCCGGGGTCGATCCACGAAGGTGGCGAACTCGGGTACTCGCTCAGTCATGCCTTCGGCGCGGCGTTCGACAATCCCGGTCTCATCGTCGCCTGCGTCATCGGCGACGGAGAGGCCGAAACGGGCCCCCTGGCGACCGCCTGGCACTCCAACAAGTTCCTCAACCCGGTCACCGACGGGGCAGTGCTGCCGATCCTGCACTTGAATGGCTACAAGATTAGCAACCCGACGGTTCTGGCCCGCATAGAGCCCGAGGAGCTGGACCAGTTCCTCCGTGGCTGCGGCTGGACGCCGCAATTCGTCGAAGGCGACGACCCCGAGCAGATGCACCAGCTCATGGCGGCCGCCGTGGACCAGGCCGTCACGGAGATCCAGCAGTTCCAAGCCGATGCTCGAAAGGACGGCCTCACTGCTCGGCCGCGCTGGCCGATGATCGTGCTCCGCTCGCCCAAGGGCTGGACCGGCCCCAAGGTCGTCGACGGCTTGCAGATCGAGGGGACCTTTCGATCCCACCAGGTGCCGATCATCGTCGACGCCGAGCACCCCGAGCATGTCGAGCTCCTCGAGCGCTGGATGAAGAGTTACCGGCCCGAGGAGCTGTTCGACGAGGACGGCCGGCTCGTGCCCGAACTGGCCGCGCTCGCCCCGACCGGCGATCGGCGGATGGGGTCCAACCCCCACGCCAACGGCGGCGTGCTGCTGCGAGACTTGCGGATGCCGGACTTCAGCGACCACGCGCTGGAGGTGCCTGCTCCCGGCGCGATCGATGCCGAGGACACCCTCGTTCTCGGCGAGTTCCTCCGCGATGTGGTGGCGCGCAACGCCGACAGCCGGCACTTCCGGATCTTCGGTCCCGACGAGACGCTCTCCAACCTCTTGGGGGCGGTCTTCGAAGTCACCAACCGGCAGTGGAACGCCCGAATCGGCGAGAACGACGAGTTCCTCGCACCCGACGGGCGGGTGCTCGACTCGATGCTCTCCGAGCACCAGAGCGAGGGCTGGCTGGAGGGTTACCTCCTCACCGGGCGCCACGGGCTGTTCAATTGCTACGAGGCCTTCATCCACATCGTCGACTCGATGTTCAACCAGCACGCCAAGTGGCTGAAGGTCACCTCCCAACTCCCGTGGCGCCGGGAGATCGCCTCGCTGAACTACCTGCTCGCCTCCCATGTCTGGCAGCAGGACCACAACGGCTTCACCCATCAGGACCCCGGGTTCCTCGACCACGTCGTGAACAAGAAGGCCGACATCGTGCGGGTCTACCTACCCCCTGACGCCAACTGCCTCTTGTCGGTCGCCGACCACTGCCTGCGCAGCCGGAACTACGTGAACGTCGTAGTCGCCGGAAAGCGCTCGATGCCCCAGTGGTTGACCATGGACCAAGCGGTCGTGCACTGCGCCGAAGGAATCGGGATCTGGGAGTGGGCCAGCAACGACCAGGATGCCGAGCCTGACGTCGTGCTGGCCTGCTGCGGCGACACGCCCACCCTCGAAGTCCTGGCCGCCACGTCGATCCTGCGCGAGCATCTTCCCGAGCTCAAGGTCAGGGTGGTCAACGTGGTCGATCTCATGAAGCTCCAACCCAGCAGCGAACACCCCCACGGGCTGAGCGAGGCGGACTACGACTCGATCTTCACCAAGGATAAGCACATCATCTTCGGCTTTCACGGCTACCCCTGGCTGATCCATCGGCTGGTCTATCGCCGGACGAACCGCAACCTCCATGTCCGGGGCTACAAGGAGGAGGGCACGATCACCACGCCCTTCGACCTGCGAGTGCAGAACGGCCTCGACCGCTTCCACCTGGTCCAAGACGTAATCGATCGTCTCCCGCAGCTGGGAGCCACGGGGAGCTACCTGAAGCAGACCATGCAGAACAAGCTGGTCGAGCACGCGCGTTTCGTCGATGCCCATGGCCGGGACATGCCCGAGATTCTCGACTGGAAGTGGGGCGCTGCGTCTTGAGTACCCCAGCGAACACCGCGGCGATCGCGTCGCTGGTCGTCGCCACGCAACGGCCCCCTGTCGCTGACGACAAGGAGCTGCCGGCGATAGACGACGGCACGTCGACCTGCGACGAGCGATTCGCCGCACCGGGAACACCCCAGACCGCGCTCCCCGGTAAGTAGACGGCGTCGACCGAGCGCACATGAGCATGAACCAACTTGTCCACAAAGTGGCACACCTGCCACACCGCAAGGCCAAGCACGATCCCGATAGTGCAGATGGGTCCAAGGTCCTCCGGCAAAAGTCAGGCGGACAGCCCGCGGCGGGCGACGACTTGAAATCCCTTCCCATAGCCGAGGTAGAGAAGCGTCTCGGGTCCTCGCCCGATGGCCTCAGCGAGGCTGAGGCGGCCCAGCGACTGGTCCAGTACGGGTCGAACGAGATCGAAGAGAAGAAGGCCAATCCGCTCCTCAAGCTGCTGGCCTATTTCTGGGGGCCCATTCCGTGGATGATCGAGGCCGCGGTGATCCTCTCAGGCCTCCTCAAGCACTGGCCCGACTTCTTCATCATCCTCGTCCTCCTGCTGGCGAACGCCATCGTCGGCTTTACCGAGGAGCACTCGGCGGGCAAGGCCATCGACGCCCTCAAGGCCCAGCTGGCGGTCAAGGCCAGGGTGAGGCGTGACGGGAAGTGGGTGACCCCGCCCTCGCGTGAGCTGGTGCCGGGCGACGTCATCCGCCTGCGCATGGGGGACATCGTGCCGGCCGACGCCCGGCTGCTGGCGGGCGACGAGGTGCAGGTCGATCAGTCCGCGCTGACCGGAGAGTCCCTCCCGGTGACTGACCACCCGGGTGACGCGGTGTTCTCCGGCTCCATCATCCGCCAGGGTGAGATCAGTGCACTCGTCTACGCGACGGGCGCGGACACTTACTTCGGAAAAACGGCCGAGCTGGTCCAGGACGCGGCGACGGTCAGCCACTTCCAACAGGCAGTGCTCAAGATCGGGAAGTTCTTGATCTTGCTGGCGCTGGCCCTGGTATCGGTGATCGTCGTCGTCTCCGTCCTCCGCGGCGACCCGATTCTCACCACTTTGCAGTTCGCCCTGGTCCTCACCGTGGCGGCCATACCCGTGGCCATGCCGACGGTTCTCTCGGTCACCATGGCCGTCGGGGCGCGGCTTCTGGCGACGAAGAAGGCCATCGTCTCCAAGTTGGTGGCCATCGAGGAGCTGGCTGGAGTCGACGTCCTGTGTTCGGACAAGACGGGCACCCTGACCCAGAACAAGCTCACCCTGGGCGATCCCTTCACCGTCGCCGGAGTCTCGGCAGAGCAGGTCATCGTGGCCGGTGCCCTGGCCTCGCGTGCCGAGGACAACGACACCATCGATCTGGCGGTCCTCGGTGGCCTGAGCGACGACACGGCGCTCGACGGATACGAGGTCGGGCATTTCCAGCCGTTCGACCCGGTGCACAAGCGCACGGAGTCAGCCGTCACAGCGGCCGACGGCACCTCGTTCAAGGTCACCAAGGGCGCGCCGCAGGTCATCATGGAGCTCTCGGCCAACGCCGGCGAGGTGCGATCCGCCGTGGACGATGCGGTCGAGGGGTTCGCGAAACGGGGGTACCGCTCCCTGGGCGTGGCCCGGGCCGAGGGGCATGGCCGGTGGCAGTTCCTCGGTGTGCTGCCCCTCTTTGACCCGCCACGGGTCGACGCCAAAGCGACGATCGCCACCGCCGAGGCTCTGGGTGTCAGGGTCAAGATGGTCACCGGTGATCAGGTGGCCATCGCCCAGGAGACCGCCAAGACACTGGGCATGGGCTCGGACATCCTCGATGCCTCGAGCCTGGGTGACGTCAAGCGGAAGGAGTCGGAGGCGGCGAGTGACGCCATCGAGGCAGCCGACGGCTTCGCCCAGGTGTTCCCCGAGCACAAGTTCCACATCGTCGACGTGTTGCAAAAGCGCGGCCACATGGTCGGCATGACCGGTGACGGGGTCAACGACGCCCCGGCGCTCAAGGAGGCCGATTGCGGCATCGCTGTCTCGGACGCCACCGACGCCGCACGGGCGGCAGCGGACATCGTGCTGATGACCCCCGGACTCTCGGTGATCATCGACGCCATCAAGGAGAGCCGCCGGATTGTCCAGAGGATGAACAGCTATGCCATCTACCGCATCGCCGAGACGTTGCGTGTGCTGTTGTTCGTCACCTTGACGATCCTGATCTTCAACTTCTTCCCCGTGACGGCCATCATGATCGTGGTCCTCGCACTGCTCAACGACGGTGCCATCCTGTCCATCGCCTACGACAACGTCCGCTACAAGCGCCAGCCCGAGACTTGGAACATGCGCTTGGTCATCGGGATGGCCACCGTTCTCGGCGTGGTCGGACCCATTGCCGCCTTTGGCCTGTTCTGCCTGGCGAAGGATGTGTACCACCTCGACCACGCCCATCTCCAGACCCTCATGTACCTGATGCTGTCGGTAGCGGGGTCGTTGACCATCTTCTTGACCCGCACCCGTGGCCCGTTCTGGTCCACCCCGCGCCCGGCGCGTATCTTGCTGATGGCCGTGCTGGGTGCCGAAGCCATCGCCTCGATGCTCGCTCTGTTCGGCATCTTCATGCCGTCGCTCAGCTGGCACTGGGTGCTCTTCGTGTGGGCCTATGCGCTGGTGTGGTTCCTCCTGACTGACCGGGTGAAGCTGCTGGCGTACAGGCTCCTCGACCCCGTGAAGGACCAGACCGCTGTCACCGAGGCCGTCGTGCCGACGAGCGGACCCATGCCCGAAGCCGGTCCCGCCGCCGGTCCGCCGCGCAACGTGTCCTTTGCAGCGGCGGTGGCCCCGTTCCACACCGACACCGATCCTGAGGACCCGGTGTACCACGACAACGACGACTGCCCCTACGGGCAAGCGATCAAACAGAACGCCAACGACAAGTCGGGCAAGGACGGTCGCCGACGGTGTGAGTGGTGCGCCGAACATGCGGCTACGAGAGGGACGTGAGGCCTCGCACATGAAGCTGCACAAACGAGTGATCGAGGACCTCATGGTCGTCCCGGGCGAGCCGGCCGACCTCAAGGGCCGTAGCACGAAGGTGACCAAGAGCGGCTGGCTGCACGCCAAAGACGAACCGAGCCCGAAAGACCTGGCCGAGGAGGACCTCGAGGATTTCAAAGAGGAGCTGTCCCCGGCCCAGGAGCTGTTGTACGCCACCGACACCTACGCGGTGCTGGTAATTCTCCAGGCGCTCGACGCGGCCGGCAAGGACGGCACCATCAAGCACGTGATGTCGGGCGTCAACCCCCAAGGATGCGAGGTCACGGCGTTCAAGCGGCCATCGGCCGACGAGCTCAGCCACGACTTCCTCTGGCGCTGCGAGAAGGCGCTCCCGGCGCGAGGACGGATCGGGATCTTCAACCGCTCCTACTACGAAGAGGTGCTCGTAACCCGGGTCCATCCCGACGTCCTCGCTGCCAAGCACCTCCCGCCCGACACGGCGACAGGGAAGAAACTGTGGCACCGGCGTTACGAAGACATCAACGCCTTCGAGCGTCATCTTCAGCGCAACGGGACGCACTTCGTCAAGCTCTTCCTCCACGTCTCCAAGGCCGAGCAGAAGAAGCGCCTCCTCGAGCGGCTCGACGACCCGGACAAGCACTGGAAGTTTTCGGCCGCCGACCTGGCGGAGCGGGCGTACTTCGACGACTACACGCACGCGTACGAGAAGGCGATCACCGCGACGTCGACGCCGTGGGCGCCCTGGTACGTCGTGCCGGCCGATCACAAGTACGCCGGGCGAGCGCTCGTCGGGGGCGTCTTGGCCCACGTCATCGAACAACTCGACCTTCACCTGCCCGAGCCCGGTGGCGACGAGCGTGCGGCGCTCGACCGAGCCCGACAGGCGCTCCTCGCGGAATGAGCGCCCGAGGTGGAGATGGGGGAACGGTTCACGTCGCGAGGGAGAGGTGGGCGGAAACCGGCAGCGCGGCCGTGCCGACTACGACACCTGCGTCGACGGCAAGCCCAGGGCAGACTGAACGCGGTCGTTCCTCTCAGTCGAGTCACATCGACCAGCGCGGGGGCAATCCCAGTGATCAGCCCGGGGCCGAGACCATTTGCGGGCTCGCCCGCGCGAGGAACGAGACGGTACTGCGCAAGCTCCGAGAAAACGGTGTCGAGGCCTATGCCGGATCGGTTCGCTACGTTCGGGCCGTTCGCGCTGCCGGTCCACGGCGGGGGGTGGCGTCGTCGAGTGCCAACTGCGCTGAGGCGCTGGCGCCCGCCGCCGTCGACGACCTCTTCGAGGAACGTATCGGCGATGTGACCGTCGAAGCGGACCTGGCGGGAAAGCCAGCGCTCGATGCTTATCTTGCTGCTGCCCGCGCGCTGGGAGCGGACCCCGACCAAGCGGCGGTTTTCGAGGACGCCCTGTCCGGCGTGGAGGCCGGGCGGGCAGGCGGTTTCGTGGTCGGGGTCGATCGGGTCGGACAGGCCCATGCCCAGCGCGCCCACGGCGCCGACACGGTCGTAACCGACCTCGCCGAGCTTTTGGGCCGGCCTTGATCCAGCATCCGGCCTACCTCGTCGAACCCTGGTGCCTGCGGGAGACCGAGCTCGACCTCGACGTGCTGGCCCAGAGTGAATCTTTGTTCGCCCTGTCCAACGGTCACATCGGCTGGCGGGGCAACCTCGACGAAGGCGAGCCCTACGGCCTCCCCGGCTCGTACCTCAACGGTGTGTACGAGTCCCGTCCGTTGCCCTACGCCGAGGACGGCTACGGCTACCCCGAGGCCGGTCAAACGGTGGTCAACGTCACCAACGCCAAGCTCATCCGCCTGCTCCTCGACGACCAACCCTTCGATGTCCGTTCCGGCGAGCTCCGGACCCATGAGCGATCGCTCGACTTCCGCTCGGGCCTCTTGGAACGACATGTCGAGTGGGTGTCGCCGGGGCGGCGCTCGGTCCGGGTGCGCTCGGCGCGCCTGGTGTCGCTGGTCCAGCGCTCGGTGGCCGCGATCGCTTACGAGATCGAACCAATCGGCGGGCCGCTGCGGGTGGTGGTCCAGTCCGAGCTCGTGGCGAACGAGGTCGTTCCGGCGGCCGGCGGGGACCCTCGGTTGCCAGCCGTGCTCGAAGCGCTGCTGTGCTCGGAGTCCCACGAATGCGGTGATGCCCGTGCCGCCCTCCTGCACACCACGGTGCGGAGTGGCCAACGGGTCGCGGTGGCCATGGACCACCGGATCGAGGGTCCGTCTTCGTCGCAGGTGTCGGCCGAGAGCTTCCCTGATCTGGGCCGGGTGACGATCACCGCCGCCCTCGAGCCGGGCGAGCGGCTGCGCGTCGTCAAGTTCGTCGCCTACGGCTGGTCCGCGGATCGTTCGGGGCCGGCGTTGCGAGATCAGGTCGCCGCGGCGCTCGCCGGCGCGAGTCGGATGGGCTGGGACGCCCTGGCCCAGGAGCAACACGCCTATCTGGACGACTTCTGGAATCGCGCTGACGTCGAGGTCGACGGCGATGCCGAGATCCAACAGGCGGTGCGCTTCTCGCTCTTCCACGTCCTCCAGGCGGGAGCCCGGGCTGAAGGGCGGGCCATTCCGGCCAAGGGCCTGACCGGTCCAGGCTACGACGGGCACGCCTTCTGGGATACCGAGACCTACGTGCTCCCAGTGCTCACCTATACCGCCCCCGACACCGTTGCCGATGCTCTGCGCTGGCGCCACAGCACGCTGCCGATGGCCAAAGAACGAGCACGCCAGCTCGGGCTGACGGGCGCCGCATTCCCGTGGCGCACGATCACCGGGGCCGAGTGCTCGGGGTACTGGCCGGCGGGGGCCGCCGCCTTCCACATCGGCGCAGACATCGCCGACGCCGTGGTCCGCTACGTCGAGGTCGCCGGGGACGAGCGCTTCGAGCGAGAGGTGGGTCTCGAGATGCTGGCCGAGACCGCCCGGCTGTGGCGCTCACTCGGCCACCACGACACACAGGGTCAGTTCCGCATCGACGGGGTCACCGGTCCCGACGAGTACTCCGCGGTGGCCGACAACAACCTCTATACGAACCTCATGGCCCAGCACAATCTCGCCTCGGCGGCAGACGTCGCCGAGCGATATCCCGACCGGGCTCGTCGGCTTGGCATCGACGACGAGGAGATGGCTGCGTGGCGGGACGCGGCGACTACGATGTGCATCCCCTACGACGATGCGCTCGGCGTCCACCCCCAGGCGGAGGCCTTCACCAGTCACGAGGTCTGGGACTTCGGCGCCACCTCGGCCGACCAGTACCCGCTCCTGCTCCACTTCCCTTACTTCGACCTCTATCGCAAGCAGGTGGTCAACCAGGCCGACCTCGTGCTCGCCATGCATCTGCGAGGCGACGCCTTCACCAACGACGAGAAGGCTCGCAACTTCGCGTACTACGAGGCGCTCACCGTGCGGGACTCGTCGCTGTCGGCCTGTACCCAGGCGGTGATCGCCGCTGAAGTGGGGCACCTCGTCCTAGCGCACGACTACCTGGCCGAGGCTGCCCTCATGGACCTCGACGATCTCGAGCACAACACGCGTGACGGCCTCCACGTGGCTGCTCTCGCTGGGACCTGGATCGCCCTCGCGGCCGGATTCGCCGGCCTGCGTGAGCGACAGGGCACCTCGGGCTTCGCGCCCCGCCTGCCCGTCAACATCACCCGTCTGGCGATCACCCTTTCGATACGCCGGCGCAGGCTGCGGATCGAGATCACCCCGGACACCACCACCTACCGGCTCATCGACGGCGACCCGCTCCCGATCCTCCATGACGGGCAGCTCGGCAGTGTCTCGACCGAGATCCCGCTTGTCCGACCGACGGGAAAGGTTCCTCCGTCTGAGCCGCCGACCCAACCGTTCGGTCGGGAGCCGCTCCGGCGTCAGACTGTCAAATGACCAGGCGCCAGCCGGATCTATCCAGCCCTGAAGCAAGCCGTGGCCGCTCGTTCGGCCTCGGCGCGCTCGCCAGCCCGAAGGGATACGTCCAAAGAGCGGAACTGACCAAGATCCGCAACCCGGCCCACCTTTGATTGCTTCCCTCGTCGACGCCCAGGTTGAGATCTGCTTCGTGTCGAACGTCAAGGACCAGGTTGACCAGCTACGCCTCGGGCAGACGAGACGGTGTGAGCGCTTTGTTGACGAAGCGCTCGGGCGGGCAGCGAAATCGTCGAGGACCCGCACCCGGGTCCACGGACTCTTTGCGGTGCCGTCATGGACCGACGCTGGGGTGTGCAGCCCGATGCCCGACCGGCGGCGAATGTGGTGGTGATGCTCCAGAACCACGGCGCAGAGCTGGTCGGCGTCGCCACGTCACCACGTCGTTGCACCCCCCCGGTGTGGCTGTCCCTCAACAGCGTCCCGAGGGCTGCCTGAAGCCAGCCGACGGCCAAGTTTGGAATCGGTCGGCAGCGACTCCGCCTGTTTGAGAGCACCAATCATTGGGTCCCGGGGATTGGCCTTCGAAGCATGGTGGCTCATCGCAAGGGCGTCAACGGGGGATACAACCTGTCATCAGGCCCGACCGACCCACCAGCAGTCACCTTGCGCACGAACGTCTCTCATTCCCTTGCGACTGGCGAATCTTTCGATTCGAGGTGACGCACAAGCCGGCTCTTGAGGGGCGCCGACTCTTCGGTCCAGCGGCGGTCGTCGGTGACCGGATCGTCCGGCATGTGGGACGCGGCGGAACAGCCGGAGCCGATGCTGATCGTCTTGCGAATGCGTTCGTGCCATTTCTCGGCATCTTCGTGCCATTTGAGTCCTGTAGCCCGATCGATCGGTTCGCTGGCGTCGTACAGGGCGAGCCACGCCTCTCGCAGTGCAGCCAGCTCCTCCACGACGAAACCGTGACGCCACCAGCATTTGGAGGACCTTTGTAGGACTTCCGTGGGACAGTCGACCTTTCCTTGACTAGAGAAAGTGCCGCTGCCCTGGTGGGGCTAGCAAGAATCGAACTTGCGACCTCAGCATTATCAGTGCTGCGCTCTAACCGACTGAGCTATAGCCCCCGAGGCAGGAAGCGAGGCTACACCACGCGCCTCGACGCCAGGTCAGCGAGGTCGGTGTCCGGGCAGGTCACGCCAGGGCCGGACGTTCATCGACTGGCTGGCCGTGCCCAGGAAGGTACCGCTTTCCGACCAGAGATGGGCGAGCCCTTGCGCGTACCCATCCACCACGGCGTGGATGTGCATGTCGCACAACACCCATTCGCTCGGTTCGAGCTGGACGATCCGAAGCGTGTTGTCCAGGCTGCGGGCCATCGACCGTATGCCGAGCGCCTGGGAGACGGCGCCGGTCAGGTAGTCGCCGAAGATGGCCAGTGTCGCGGCCGAGGGTTCGAGATGCCCGGGCACGCGTGCCCACAGCGCGGTGTGGGGGTTCGGGGGAACATGGCCAATCTCCTCGAATCCGGCTCCGATGGCCACCCGGGTCTCGACCCTGTCGAAGATGGACACATCCATCATGGAGGGGAGTCGCCGTGGCGGGCACTCGTCGGGGGGCGGGACGGCAGGTGGGAGGACCCAGACGCCACCGTCCTGCTCGACGCCTCCTCCGAGGGCGGCATTGACGGTGAGGATCTCCCCGTCGTCGACCCGCCCGACGGCCCGGGCCTGGGTGATGTGGCCGCCGACCTTCGAAAGGGTGACCTCGTAGTCGACGAGCGAATCGGTCTTGGCGAAGGCGAGATACTGCGCCGTCGCCCAGATGGTGGGACGACCGCTCGCCGCCTCGAGCGCCACCAGGGCGGCGGCGATGCCGCAGCCCCCGAAGAGGAATTGTCCCGGGGTTGTGAGGGAGGGGTCGACCGGCAGGAGCCAGTGGCCTTCTTCGGCCCCCGCTTCGATGCCGAGGAAGCTCTGGGCGTCCATGTGGCGAACCCTATCCCGGCCTGCGGCTCAGACTTTGCCGGCGATCAGCGCAGCGAGCGCCTGGGCGCCCGTGCCGTCGATCGGCAGGTGCGTGCCGTCGCTGTAGAGCCATGTGGGGTTGGCCGATGCGAGCGCATTCCAGTCGGCGAGCACGGCGTTCGGGTAGCGGGCCACGCCAGCGGCGAGCACCGCGTTGTTCGGGTCCTGCCACGGCTGGTCGACGTGCTCGGTCACGAACACGACCCTCGATGCCCCGTTCAGGATCGACATCACGTCGTCGACGTCCGCGGCGGCGATCGGGCCGTTGGTCCCGAGGGCGAAGACGACGACGGCCCCAAGTTGGCCCGATGTCTTCAACTGACTGAGCAGCTGCTCGCCGGTGCCCCATTGCCGACTCACGGCGGCCTCGACGTCGACGCCGGGAATGTCCTGCTGGAGCGGCGTCTGGTAGTCGAGCATCACCGAGTCGCCCACTGCGGTCACCTTGCCCGGCACGAAACCGGGGCCAGGAGCCGGGAGGGGCGGCGAGGTCAACGGACCGAGCGCGACCGGTGTCGCCGGCCCGGTGGTGCCCCCGGTCGTGGTGGTCGTCGTCGTCGTTGAGGGCGCGGTCGTCGTGGGCGCCGTGGTCGTCCGTGACGGTGTCGCCGACGACGCGGGCGCCGACGTGGAGGTGCCGGCTGTGCCCGCCGACGTCCCGCACGCCGCCAGCGCGACGCCGGCCAGCGTGGCGGTGGTCGCCAGCGCCAGACGCCGAGCAGGAGATGCCAGTCTCACCGTGATCCAGGCTGTCATTTGCCGACGTCTTCCTTTCGCTGGCCGCGTGGCCGGTTGCATCACTCGCTGCAGCGAGCGTGCAGTTTCCCATGGATCGGCCTCCGGGCGACGCCGTCCGAACGCACTGCGAGCGACTCTCCGGTGCGCCCGGCGGGGCGTGTGCAAAGCTCGAACCGTGGACCAGCCAGCCGCGGTCGACACGCCGGAGCCACCCGGCGGTGAGCGCTGGCGGGCCCGATTGGCCCGCGGGCTCGTGCGGCTCGAACCTGGTCGGCCCTCATTCGCGGTCGGGCTGCGCGTGGCCATCGTGCTCACCATCCCTCTGGCCATCGGTGCGCACCTCGGTGACTTCGCGGCCGCCACCATCGTCTGCCTCGGGGGCCTCAACGCGGGTATGGCGGACACCGGCGGCGCCCCCGTCACCCGCTGGCGGGCCTTCGTCGCCGCCACGATCCTGAATGCTGCGTCCCTTGCGCTCGGCACGCTGGCCGGTCAGCACGTGGCCACGGCGATCCCGGCCGTGTTCGTGGTGGCGTTCGTCTGCGCGATGGCCAATCTTTACGGCAACGTCTCGGCCAACGTCGCGTTCGTGGTGAGCATCCTGTTCATGATCGGCATCGGGCTGGCAGCAGGTCCGTCCGTGGCGCTCGAGCGCCTCTGGTTGGCCGGGATCGGTGGGGCCTGGGCAACGGTGGTGGCGCTCGTCATCTGGCCGATCAGACCGTTCGCCGCAGCCGAGGATGCTGTCCAGGCCGCCTATGCAGCCCTCGCGGTGCTGTTCGGGCAGCTCGCGTCCGCCGCCGGCGGGGTGACACCCGAGTTGTCCGCGTCGATCGCCTCGTCCTTCAGCAAGGCGCGGGCGGCGGTCGAGACGGCGCGATCGGTCACGAGCCTCACACGCGCCGGTCGACGCGGGTCGAGTGCCACCGCCCACTTCCTCCTCGAGCTCGACGCCGGCGCGCGGCGCATGCTCACCCATGCCGAGGGCCTTGTCGCACTGGCCACGTCGCTCGCGAGCGGGGTGACGACCGAGGGCATCATCCAGCCGGCCCGCGCAGTGTTGCTCGGCGTAGCTCATGAGGCCTCGGGATTGGCCACCGACCTCGGTCACGGCAACGACGTCGATCACGCCGCCGGCATCGACGCCCTGAACGACGTGCTCGCCGCCGCACGTGCGCGGGGCGACATTTCGCTGGTCTCGTCCCTTCGCCCGCTGGTGGACGTGCTCGAGCAGATCGCCCAGACCATGGCCACCATGCGGGCGCGTGCCGACGCCGGCCCCACGGGGGCGCTCGAGGCAGTTCCGGAGCCCACGACCCGCCCAAGTCGACCAAGCCGGGTGGAGCGTCTGCGCTCCGGGTTGTGGACGCTGCGCGACAACCTGACACTCGACTCAGCCGTGTTCCGCCACGCGTTGCGCTTCGGCGCCACCGCCGCTGTCGGCGTCGCCCTCGTGACCTCGCTGCACCTGGTGAAGGGCTACTGGGCCCTGATCACCATCGCGGTGATCCTGCGTCCTTACGCAGCAGTGACGCTCGAGCGCGCCCTGCTGCGGGTCGGTGGCACGGTCGTCGGGGCCATCATCGCCGCCCTCATCGTTGCCAACGTGCGCCAGGAGGCGACGGTCATCGCCGCCATGTTCCTCCTGGCGTTCCTCGCCTTCTCGCTCTTGCCCCTCAACTACGGGCTCGGTGTCATCTTCCTCACGCCGACCGTCATCTTGCTCATCGACGCCGCAGCCCCCGGCGACTGGCTGCTGGCTGGGCACCGCATCGAGAACACGCTTCTCGGCGGCGCCTTGGCCCTCGTCGGGGGCACGCTCCTGTGGCCGCGGGCGGAGCGCCACGACGTCGCGGGCGAGGTGGCCCGAGCGGTCCGTGCCGAACGTGAGCTGCTCGACGGCGTGTTGCACTCCCTCACGCAGCGCCCTGCCGAGCGTGATGGTCGCGAGCTCACCCTCCGCCACCAGCAAGCCGGGCGGGCCGTGGACAACGCCCAAGCCGCGTTCCAGCGGCTCCTCGCCCAGCCGCCGCGGCTGCGGGGGCCGGTGGAGACGCTGTGGTCGCTCGCCGACTGCGCACGGAACGTCTTCTTGGCCGCCAGTGCACTGCGGGGCCACCTCGGGAACGTGGAAGAGGCCGTGGCCCTTCCGGCGATCGCCCTCGTTCGCTCAACCACGTCCTCGATGCTGGACGCCGTGTCCGAGTCGCTCGAGACGCGACTCCCGCCCGTCATCCCGGCCGACATGCGAGCAGCGCTGCGACTCGGGATGGACGAAATCGATCAGGTGACCGAGCAGGTCCGTCGCACCAGGCTCGACGAGCTGCGCGCCGGCCAGACCACGATGACAGCTACTGCTCGCCGGCTCCGGGAGCTGGCGGCACTCGACCGCCTGGCCTCGCGCGTGGCTGAGCTGGTCTCGGACATGGCCGACGCGGCGGGAGAGCTCGCCGGCGTTGCGGCCACGGCGCCGGCCGAGGCCTCCTGAGCGAGCCGCGCCCGGCTGGGCCGAGAACGCTCGTACGATCTGACGGGGCAGCGGGGCAAGGATTGTCCGGCTGGCTCAGCTGGCGCCTCCCGCGCAGCGCTGAGAAACGAGGGGAACCGGGGTTGGATGCAGCGGCTCGAACGCCAGATCGGGAGTTGAGGTAGCGCCATGCCGGGAATGGGCCACCCCCTCCAGACCAACAACGCCTTCATCCTTTCGGCGTTCCACCGCTCCTTGTTCCACCAGCTCCTCTTCGTCCTTCTCATCGCGCTCGTCGTGCTGGTCGCGTGGAACACGCTCCGTACCGTGCAGTACCGGCGGGCTGTGGCGGCAGGGGGCTCGATGCCTTCGTCCACCGCGTACCCGTATCCCGAGCCAGCTGCGCGGCGGCTGCTCCGGATCAGCTTCGGGCTGATCTGGCTGTTCGACGGCCTCCTCCAGGCCCAGGCATCGATGCCGCTCGGACTGCCACAGGGGGTCCTGAACCCGTCGGCATCGTCGTCACCGGGCTGGGTCCAGCACATCGTCAACGTTGGCACCACGATCTGGGAGAACCACCCGATCCCCGCCGCCACGTCGGCCGTGTGGATCCAGGTCGGCATCGGCGCGGCGCTCCTGTTGGCACCGCGCGGCCGGTGGTCGCAGGCAGCGGCCATCTTGAGTGTCGGTTGGGGCATGGTGGTGTGGGTCTTCGGCGAGGCCTTCGGCGGAATCTTCGGGCACGGACTCACCTGGGCATTCGGAGCTCCGGGCGCCGTTTTGTTCTACGTGCTCGCCGGCATCCTGGTCGCGCTGCCCGAGCGCATGTGGGAGACACCGCGTCTCGGCCGGATCGTAACAAGCGTCATGGGCGCCTTCTTCGTCGGCATGGCGGTGCTGCAGGCGTGGCCAGGGCGGGGGTTCTGGCAAGGCCAGGCCCACGGTGCAACGCACCCCGGGACGTTGACGGGGATGATCCAGTCGATGGCGGGGACACCCCAGCCGGGCATCATCTCCTCATGGGAGCGATCGTTCGCCTCCTTCGACGCGTCACACGGATGGGCCGTCAACCTGTTCTTGGTCATCGTCCTCGCCGCCATCGGGCTCACCCTCCTTTCGGGCCGCAAACGCATCATGCGCGGCGGGGTCATCGCGGCAGTCGTGGCGTGCCTGGCCGACTGGGTGCTCATCGAGGACTTCGGCTTCCTCGGGGGCGTCGGTACCGACCCCAACTCGATGATCCCGATGGCCCTGGTCATCGTGTCGGGGTACCTCGCCATCGCCTACCTCCCGGTTCGGATGGAGGCGGTTGAGCCGGTCCAGCCGGCCACCGTAGAGAACCCTGTGGCGACGACATGGTGGGGGCGCCTCGACCCGTCCTACGCCTTCCGGGCCATCGCGGCCATCGGGGCGGTCGCCGTGGTGCTGATCGGGGCGGCACCGATGGCCGCGGCGTCCACCAACCCGAACGCCGACCCGATCCTCGCCGAAGCGCTCGATGGAACACCGAATCTCTTGAACTCGCCCGCGCCACCGTTCACGCTCACCGACCAGCAGGGCAGAGCCGTCTCGCTCGCCAGCCTGCGGGGCCAGACCGTCGTGCTCACCTTCCTCGACCCTGTCTGCACCAACGACTGCCCGATCATCGCCCAGGAGTTCCACCAGGCCGATGAGCAGCTGGGCAGCCAAGCGCACAATGTGAAATTCATCGCCGTCGACGCCAATCCCATCTATCTGGCGACCGCCTACACGCAGGCCTTCACCGAGCGAGAGGGGTTGGCGGGGGTCAGCAACTGGCTCTACCTCACCGGGTCGTTGCCAACGCTCACCCAGGTGTGGAACTCCTATGGCATCGAGGTGGGTGTGTCGTCGGCCGGCGCGATGGTCGCCCACAGCGAGCTCGCCTACATCATCGACGCCAATGGCCACACCCGGGCCGTGCTCGACGAGGAACAGGGCTCCGGCGGATCGGACCAGTCGTCGTTCACGCAGCTGCTGACCAGCCAGGTAGAGCAGGTCCTGCATCCATGAGACGTCATTCACCGGCGCCGGGCATCCGACGCCGGTGGCGCAGAAGCGCGGCGGCCTTAGCCCCCATCGCGCTCGTGGGAGCGTCGGTGGTTGCCGCACCAGCCGGGGCGAGCCCGCCGGCTCCCGCAGCACCGCTCGCCGTGTCGGCGACGACGACGGCGGGAAGCTGGGTCAGCGTGCCGATGGGGCATCTGAACGATCCGCTCAACACGTTCTGGGAGCTGTTCTACCGACCGCTCGGTAGCTCGAGCTGGACGCTGGTGACGCCCCAGGGCGTCGCCGACAACGGCGGCCTCGTGCTCGATACGACATCGGGGTCGGCCATCGTCGGCTTCGAGCCGAGCCAGGACCTCAAGCTGTCGCCGCTGGCGGCGAGCAGCAACGGGGGTGCGGCCTGGAACCCGGGTCTCGTCCCCCAGGAGCTGGCGGCGGCGCCGGACGCCCTCGCCGGCAGCCCGTCGATTGACCCGGTGGCCCTGGTGCGCAGCGATGGGGGCCAGGTGCTCAGCCTCTCGCCGTCGCTCACCAGCTCACACCCGCTGACGTCTGGCACGGACCTCGCCGCCACCGCCGCCGGGCGTGCCTGCGGCATGGCCAGACTGACCGCGGTCGGCGTCGATTCGCTCGGCCACCTGCTGCTCGGGTCGTCGTGCACGCACAAGGGTCAGGCCGGCGTCTTCGAGAACCTGTCCGGCACCACCTGGTCGTCGGCCGGGGCGTCGGTGCCCACCCAGTTCTCGAGCAGCCGGGTCGTGCGGCTGACGGCATCGACGAGTGGGACCTCGGCGCTCTTGGAGGCGGCCACCGCTGCCGGTCACAGCGCGCTGCTTGCCAGCTGGCGAGAACAGGAGAGCCTGACATGGCTCGAGTCGACGCCGCTGGCGCTCGCCTCACCGGGGGCACTGGTCGCCAGCGGCACCGATGGTTCGGGCGGTTATGTCGTCCTCACCCAGAAGAAGGGCGGCGGCCTCGCGGTCGAGCGCATCGAGAGGGGCGGCGCATGGGAGACGTTCGCCGCCCCGCCCGCGGGCACCGAGGCGATCGTGGCTGACGGTTCCGGCGGCCTCGATGCGATCGCCGTGTCGGGCGCACGCTTCACCGACTGGGCGCTGGCACAGGGCGCGACCAGCTGGGTCAAGGGCCAGTCGATAGAGGTGCCGATCGAGTACGGGTCGTCGAACTGATGGCATCATCGGGACAATGAACCTGCTCTACGAGCACTGGTCCTTCGACCCCTTCTTGATCATCGTCGCAGCGCTCGTGGTCCTCAACGAGATCGGGCTCGCCCGCCTTCGCCACCGCTCGGACCCGGTGCGCACCCGCAAGCGACGCCTTCGCTCGCTGTCGTTCTACGCCGGCCTGGCGGTGCTCCTCCTCGCCGTGGTCTCGCCGATCGACTACTGGGCCGACGACTATTTCTACGTGCACATGATCGAGCACATCCTCATCTCGTTCTACGCGCCGATCCTCATCGTGTTTGGCGCCCCCTGGCTCCCGCTGCTGTTCGCACTCCCGGTCGGATGGCGGCGGCGCCTCGGCCGGGCCGTGATGCTGCGGAGTTGGTCGGCACCGCTGCGGGCGATCGGACGGTTCGTGCTGAATCCGTGGTTCGCACTCATCGCCTTCAACACGATGATGGTGGTGTGGCACTTCCCAGTCCTCTTCGACCTGGCAGAGAACAACCAGGGCGTGCACATCTGGCTCATGCACTCGAGCTTCTTCGTGACCGGCGTGCTGTTCTGGCTCCAGATCATCCCCTCCCACCCGTTCCGCATCAAGGCATCGCCCGTCTGGCAGGCGGGGGCCATCATCAGCACCAACTTCGTGATGTTCTTCCTCGCCATGTCGCTCAGTATCTTCTCGGCGTCGAACTGGTATTCGGTCTACGCCAACATCCCCGGCGTCACGCTCTCGCCTTTCGCCGACCAGCAGATCGGGGCGGCCATCTTGTGGGTCTGCGGCGACTTCTGGGCCGTCCCGGCTCTGATCATCGTGATCAAGCGGATCGTTGACCAGGAGGGCAGCCTTTCCAGCTTCCTGGACAAGGCGCTCAAGCGTGAGCCAGCACCGAGCCCCGAGGAGTTCCGCCGTCAGCGGGTGTAGTTGCGCCACACCCGGTCTGGAGGACCTCTGGCGGGACGGGGAGGGGATCAGGCGACGGGTCGGTAGCCTGGGGCCATGCCACACATGGCCGGCATGACCCGGGTGCCGTTCAGCGCCCATGCTGCTTTGACCCAGTGGCAATTCGGCCCCTTTGCCGTGCTGGTGGCCGCAGCGTTGCTGGCGGCGGCCGTCTGGTACCTGCGTGGTGTCTGGCAGCTCTCGGCACGCGGACGGGCATGGAGCTGGCTGCGGACCCTCTCGTTCATGGCGGGCCTCGTGGCCGTCGACCTCGCCCTGCAGTCGCCGGTCGCCACGTTCACCGCGATGTATTTCCAGGCCCACGTCACCCAGCACCTCTTGTTGATGGTGGTCGCGCCGCCGCTGCTCGCCATGGGCGCGCCGATGACGCTCATCCTCCAGACCTCGAGCCGTCGCACCAAGACCTTCTTCCTCGCCATCTTGAACAGCCGGCCGTTCCGGGTCATCAGCCACCCCATCCCGACCTGGTTCCTCTACTACTTCGCCATGTTCGCCTTCTTCCTCACGTTCGCCCTCGGCTTCGCCATGGAGCACATGTGGGTGATGGACCTGATCAACATCGCCTTCCTCTTCGGAGCCACCTTGTTCTGGTGGCCCATCGTCGGGCTCGACCCGATCCCGCACTGGCGCCAGAGCCACGGGACGAAGATGGTCAACCTGCTCATCGGCGTGCCGGTCGAGACCTTCCTCGGCCTGGCCCTTTTGTCCGCGGCGCGCAGCGCGGCGCCGATGTACTCGCTCGCCAGCACGCACGCGGGAGGGGGCATCTTGTGGGTGGGCGCCGAGATCTTCACGGTGGTGGCCTTCATCCCGGTGTTCATCTCGTGGATGCGCGCCCAGGAGCGTGAAGGTGCGCGCTTCGACGCCCGCCAAGACGCAGCGGCCGCCAAGGCCGCGGCCGGCGCCACCGAGGTGGCCGAGCCAGCACCCGGAGCGCGCCGCTCGGCGTGGCTGCCGCCGTCGAGGGTGAACGACGCGGCTGCCCCCTGAGGCCGCCACCGGCTCGGCGGCGCCGCTGCCACGAACCTAAGGTGGACCGATGCCACTGAGCGAGGCTGCGGTCGCCGCTGCGGTGGGCGAGCTGTGCACCCAGATCCGCCCGGAGGGCAAGCGGGTCGTCGTCCTCGTCCCCGATGCGACGCGTTCGGCGCCGGTGCGCCAGCTGGCGGCCCTGCTCGATGCCGAGTTCGCCGCCAGGGGCGCAGAGCCGAGCTGGCTGGTGGCCCTCGGGACGCACCAGCCCATGAGCCCCGGGCAGCTGGCGGAGCACGTGGGCGACGTCCGCGGGCCCGTGCGCAACCACGAGTGGTGGGATCCCGAGCAGCTGGTGTCGGTGGGCGAGATCCACGCCGCCGAGGTCGCCCGGCTGAGCGGTGGCCTCCTGGCACGACCCATCGACGTGCGGCTCAACGCCATGGTGACCGAGGCCGACGTGGCGCTCATCTGCGGGCCCGTCTTCCCCCACGAGGTGGTGGGGTTCTCGGGCGGCAACAAGTACTTCTTCCCCGGCGTGGCCGGACCCGAGATCATCGACGCCACCCACTGGCTGGGGGCCCTCCTCACCTCGAGCGCCCTCATTGGCCGGCTGGGGCCGAACCCGGTGCGCGCCGTCATCGACCGGGCCGCCGCCCTCATCCCCGCCGAGCGGTGGTGCCTGGCCATGGTGGTCGACCCGGCCGGGGACGGTCTGGTCGCCTGTGAGGTTGGTCGGCCCGAGCCGGCATGGGCGGCAGCGGCCGCGGTCTCGGCCCGGTGGCACATCCGGCGGCTCGAGCACCCGGTGACCACCGTGCTGTCAGTCATCCCCCAGCGCTACGACGACATGTGGACGGCGGCGAAGGGCATGTACAAGGTCGAGCCGGTGCTCGCCGACGGTGGCGAGGTCATCATTTACGCCCCCCACGTGTCGTCCATCTCGCGCACACACGGCGTCGAGCTGGCCGCCGTCGGCTACCACGTGCGGGATTACTTCTTGTCCCAGTGGGACCGCTTCGCGGAGGTCCCCGGGGCGGTCCTCGCCCACTCCACCCACCTGGCCGGCCTCGGCACCTGGTCGCCCGAGGCAGGCGAACAGGCCCGCATCCGAGTCACACTGGCCACCGGGATCGACGAGGCCACCTGTCGGGCCCACGGGCTCGGCTACCGCGACCCGGCGGGCATCGACGTGGCCGAGTGGGAGCGCCGCGCCGTCGACGACCCCGAACTCCTGGTGGTGCCCGACGCCGGCGAGCTCCTCTACCGTCTCGCGAAGGAACCGGGCCCGGAACCTTCGAGCCGGTCGACCTCGCCGGCGACCTGAGCGGACAGCGCCGAGTCCCGTCCGAGATCCTCGGCGAGCACACCGAGGGCGTCGGCCACAGCGGGCCCGACCGGCGACCCTGGGACCCCTGCGAGCCGGTCGATCGCCCGGTCGCGCACGGCGAGCGGCCCATCGGCACGGAGATGGACGATCCAGCCGGCCAGCACCAGCACGCAAGCCGGGGCGTCGACGCCGGCGCGGCGGGCGGCCGCAAGGGTGGGGACGATGCGCTCACGCAGTTTGAAGGAGCCGTCGGCCGCGATCTGTTCGAGCCGGTGGGAGAGGCGCTCGTTCGACCAGCGCCGCTCGAGCTCGGCGCAGTACTCGAGCGCCTCCTCGTCCGGGCCGGCGTCGAGGAAGCGCCGGGCCTCGGCCCAGAGGGCCACGAGTCGTGCGTGCACCCACTCGTCGGCGAGCGCCTGGTGCACGAAGGCGTGGCCCCGGGGCGCACCGAGGTACGCGAGCAGTGAGTGGCCAGCGTTGAGCAGCCGGAGCTTGCGGCGTTCGAAGGGCACCACGTCACCGACGAACCGTGCACCCGCGCGCTCCCAGGCGGGACGACCGGCCCGGAAGTCGTCTTCGAGGACCCACTGGCTGAACGGCTCGGTGACCACCGCAGCGCGGTCCTCCATCCCGAGCAGGCCTTCGACGATGGCCAGGTCGGCGGGCGTCGTCGCCGGCGTGACGCGATCGACCACGGTCGAGGGGAAGCTGCACGCGGCGTTGAGGTAGGAGGCGAGCTCCGTGCCGGCGCAGGCGGCCAGGAGCTCCCGGCGCAGGACCGCACCGTTGGACGAGAGGTTGTCGCACGAGACGAGGGTGAGTGGTGCCGCCGCGGTCCGGCGCCGCGCCTCGAGCCCGTCGAGCAACCGGCGGAGGGCCGCCGATCCCGGCTGGTAGCCGGCCTCGGTGACGGTGAGGGTGACGACCTGGACCTCGGGCCGGGCCAGGAGCTCGGTGGCGCTCGGGCCCGTCCCGTCGAGCACCTCGGCGATGGCCGACACCACACTCGCCTCGTCGCGTTCGGGCCCTCGGGTGAGCACGGTGTAAAGGCCGTCCTGGGGTCCGAGCTGCTCGAGGGCGGTCCTCGACTGCTGGGTCAGCGCGGCGATGCCCCATCCGTCGCCGGCTCGCTCGGTGTAGGAGGCCTGGTGGGCGCGGTGAAACGCTCCGGGCCCGAGGTGCACGATCCGCACCGGCGGCGTCGGCCCCGACTCGAAAGTGTGCCGGGAGAGTCGGGCAGTCACAGGCGGTACAGCGACTTGGGCTGCCCGTACGCATAGGCGTAGGCGACCTCGGAGGCCTCTTCGATGCTGAGGCGGTGCTCGGTGACCTGGCGCGCCAGGTGCGAGGCGATCGCCCGGCGGGCCATGTCGTGGCGGGCGGGGATCGAGCAGAACGCCCGGGTGTCGTCGACGAAGCCGGTCAGCTTGGCGTACCCGGCCGACTCGACCGTGGCGGCGAAGTGCCGGGCCATTGCGTCGGGCGCGTCGAGGAACCACCATGGGGCGCCGAGGTGGACGGCCGGGTAGTAGCTGGCGAGCGGGGCGAGGTCCCGGCTGAAGGCGGACTCGTCCATGGTGAAGAGCACGATCCGAAGACCCGGCTCGTCACCCACCCGCTCGAGCATCGGCCGAAGCCCGGTGGTGAAGTGCACCGGCAGTGGGAAGTCGGAGCCAATGTCGCTGCCGAAGCGGGCGGCCGCCGGTCCGTCGTGGTCGCGCACCACGCCGGTATGCAGCTGGAGCACCAGACCGTCGTCGAGTGCCATGAGGGCCATCTGGGTCACCATGTTGGCGGCGAACCGCTCGGCGTCCCCCGGGCCCGCCTCGTTCTTCACGAGGCGCCCGAAGAGGGTTCTGGCCTCAACCGGTTCGAGGTCTTCGGTCAGTGGCAGGGCGTGGCCGTGGTCGGTCGCCACCGCACCGTGCTCGGCGCTCCGCTGGCGCTCGGTACGCAGGTGGGCGAGCAGCTCGTCGTAGGAGGCGACACCGGCGGACTCGACGGCGTCGCGCCACGCGGGCCGTGTCGGATCGGTGAGCTCGTCGGGACGCAGCGTCGGGACGACGTTGAGCCCGGCGGACTTGAGGGCATCGTGGGCGGCGAAGTCCGCGCCGGGCCGGTCAGTGGTGGAGAGCACCTCGATGCCGAAGCGGTCGAAGAGGGCTCGTGGACGAAACGCCGGCTCGGCCAGACGCGCACCGACGGCGTCGAAGGACTCGGTGGCGGTCCCGGCGAGCAGCGGCAGCTCGACGTCGAAGAGCTCGACCAGCTGGTACTCGAGCCAGGCACGCATCGCTGTGCCTCGGAAGTCATCCCAGTGCGCGCAGAAGCTCCGCCAGACCTCGGTGGGCTCGACCGGTCGGCCCCCGAGTCCCAGCGCCTCGGGCGCCACCCCGACCGAATGGAGCACCCGCAGCACGTAGTGGTCGCCGGTGACGAGGAGGCTCGCAGCGTCGGCGAAGGGCTGGTCGCCGAGGAGCAGTCGCGCATCGACATGGCCGTGGGCGGCGAGCACCGGGAGTTGGCGCACCTGGGCGTACAAGGTGCGGGCGACCGATCGGGTCGTGGGGTCGGCGGGGAGCAGTCGGTCCGGGTGCAGTGGGGTGAGGACCATGAGGTCACTCTTAGGGATCTTGCCGCGGACTGCAACTACGGCCGAGGTGTTCATCGGCCTCCGGGTCACCATCCGACGGTGCCGACCGCGATCGGCATGATCGCCGGGCGGCTCGCGCGGGCACCCGCGACGGGCACTCGGCGAGCTGCTGGGCGGCTTCGCGGACCGCTCAGCCGTCGCAGCGCTGACGATCGGGCTGGCGGATCCAGGCCGCACTCCTCTTCGCCTAATCTTGAGCTACCTCTCTTTCCTCTCGGCGACGCGCACTTTGAGCATGGCGCGTCATGAGGATCCGGAGGTGGGGCGGGTGATGCCCGTGCACGGGGACGTAGCTCAGTTGGCTAGAGCACCTGCTTTGCAAGCAGGGGGTCGTGGGTTCGAGTCCCATCGTCTCCACCGTGTTGTAAAAATCACAACGTGTTCCCTGGTAGATCGGGATTTCTGGCTGGAGTTGGTCTACCGAGGCGAATTGCGATGTTCGAACCCCTCGAACATACGATTCGCGTGCGGCGACAGGGTCTCAGTAGCTTCGCTTGGCGAATGGGCACGACCTACACGTTGCCCCAGACCAGCGGACTCAGCGACTGGATGTATGGGTGGTTGGATTCGATCCGACGACCTCACCGATCCTGAGGCCATCTCCAATTCCCGAACGAAGAGTGCGAGGCACCGTCAGGACACTCCTACGAGGCAGACGACAAAGATGACGTAGCCGGCAATGATGGACCACCCGGCCCGGCGCCCGAGTCCCCGCCCGAGATAGGCGAGAACCAAAGTCAGCACGGTCAACCCGACGTACCAGGCTGCCGTGAGAGTTCCTGGGGTAGACGGAGTCGACAGTCCCAGAATGACGCCCGGAATGAGTAGACCTGCCAGCACGTTGAAGTTGTTGGAGTTGAGGGCGGTAGAGAATGCCGCCGCCCCTCTTCCTATCCGGGCGAGGTGCACGGCGGCGACGGCATTGGGCAGGCTCGTTACTGCGGCCAGTACGATGCCACCGATCACGACATCCGCCACATGGAAGTGGTGGCCCAAGGTTGAGGCTCCCCGCTCCATGGCGATGCTGGCCGCCACCACGACCACGAGCGCCCCAAGGGCCACGAGCGCATCGATCGGTCGACCACGTGTGGGTCGGATGGCCACCTCGAGCTCGAGCTCCTCCTCGTTAACGGCCGAGATGATCCAGCGTTTTGCCCTCTTTGGCCCTGGCAGGAGCTCGAGCCTGGAACCAGCTACGCCAAGTACCACGAGGTAGGGGATGATCGCTACGAGGGCGACGCCAAGGCTCACCACTGGACTCAGCACGCCCTCGACTGCGGCCATGCACAGCACCGCCACCCACAGGCCAACGGCCCCGCCGAGCAGCACCACCCTCCGATGGAGGGCGATGAAGCCTGCGGCAACAGCTCCGAGTCCGAGAAGGGCTGCCAGGTTGAAGACATTTGAGCCGATCACCACTCCGGCACCAATCGCCTTCTCGTGCTGACTCAGCGCAGTGATCGAAGCGGTGATCTCGGGAGCATCGGCCGCCAATGCAGCAACGATTCCCAGTAGCGCCTCGGACAATCCGAACCGCTCGCCCACCCGCTCCAGCCGGGACACGAGGACCCAGCTGGTGGCCAAGCTGACGACTGCGCCGAGTAGGAAGCCAATACCTGCCAGAGCCACCTAGGGGGAGTCCTTCCGCGATCGACAGGCTGCCGACCAGGCTTCCCGGCTCTCCGTGGATCACTGTACTGGCGTCCGAGCCGCATCTTCTCGGAGTCACCGCGGCATGACTGTCGGAGTCCGTGCAACTGTCGACGGCTCACATGCACGGAACTCGGAGGCAAGTGCCTCCGCCCCCGTGTGTCGCGGCGATGGCAATTCGCAGTCTGGCTGCACGCGATGGTCGGTGGTTCCCAGGTCTGGCGTGATGAGACACAAGCGGGTGCGAGCTATACCCGTGAATCGGGCGGAAAGGCGCGAGGTTGCCGTAGTCATTCCATGGGTTGAGAGCATTCGAGAACGCCGCTTGGGAACGTGCACGAGGGGCTTCCAGCAACGCGGAGCGATCGCAGATGTTGGAGCCTTCGGGATTTACGGATTCGTAACGCTCCCCTGGGGAACCCTCGGCATCCAATCCACGAGTTTTCAATCGCTCACCTTTGGCGTGTCATTGGAGCCCTCTGCTTCGTCCGAAGCTGGATGCAGCCACGAAAGCCGTAGGGCAAGCGTCCCGCCTGCGGCGGCACGGCCACGTCCGGGTCGCCCCCATCACCTACCTGGCGACAATGGCATCCGCCGCCAGGTACGCCTCCGGCTGCGCCGCTGTGATCGCTTCACCTCCACTGGATGCCGACGCAGAGAGTCCCCTGCTGCAGGAGCCCGAAGATTGGGGCTCGACCAGCTGTGCCCGCGAGATCGGCCAGCACACTCTCGAAGGCACCGGGGTTCCCGGCCCGGCGCTCGGAAAGTCAGGTAATTAGCTACTACAATCATTAGTATATGCCTGCCCAAGTGGTGACACCCAAGGTCGGCCGTGACCCCGTCGTTGATGCGGTGCTGAGCGCAAGTCGTGTTCTCGTAGCCGTGGCGGCACGCTCGCTCGGCGACGTGGCCGAGGAAGTGACGCTCACGCAGTACCGCACCCTTGTCGTGCTGGCATCCCGTGGGCCTCAGAGCCTGGCCGCCCTGGCCGAAGCGATCGACGTGACCCCACCGACCGCGACCCGAATGTGCGATCGACTGATCCGCAAAGGGCTCGTGCAGCGCCGGCACGAGCGTGGTGACCGACGACTGATCCGATTGAGTCTGAGCGAGAAGGGCCAGGTTCTGGTCCATGCGGTCACGGAGCGACGACGGGCGGAGATCACCGATCTTCTGAAGGCAATCCCCAGGGAACAGCAGACAGCACTGGTCGACTCCTTGCAGCGCCTCTCTGCTGCTGCCGGCGAGGTTCCCGAGCAGGACTGGTCAGCGGGCTGGGACCTCTAGATGCTTGCCCTCAGGCCATGACCATCTTTCGGCGAACCTCATGGCGGGCAGTCATGGCCAGAGCGTCACGTTGGCTCTCCGGCACGTCGTACTTGCAGAAGTGGCTGGTGCTCGGCGTTCTCATCGGGACGATGGCCGGCGTGGGGGCCATCGTCTTCTATGAGGCGCTCCTCGCCTGTACGCACTTCTTCCTCGGTGTGCTGGCCGGCTATCACGTGCCGACACCCGCGGGTGAGGGCGGACACGCAGCCTCGGCTTCGTTCTCGCGGCCTTGGGCGTTGCCGCTGGTGGTGGGGTTGGGAGCGTTGCTGGGCGGGATCCTCGTCTTTCGGTTCGCTCCGGAGGCTGAAGGCCATGGGACCGACGCGGCCATCTCTGCCGTGCACCACAATCCCAGAGGCATCCGCTTCCGAGCAGTGATCGTCAAGATCGTCGCTTCGGCGCTCACGATCGGATCGGGTGGCTCCGGTGGCCGCGAGGGTCCAACGGGCCAGATCAGCGCCGGCTTCGCCTCGCTGCTGGCCAGGGAGTTGGACCTGAGCCCAGCAGACGCCCGCATCGCGGTGATGGCCGGGATCGGATCGGGGATCGGCGCCATCTTCGGTGCTCCGCTCGGGGGCGCAGTGTTGGCCACCGAGATTCTGTATCGGGACGACTTCGATGCCGAAGCGCTCCTTCCGAGCTTTGTGGCCTCCATCCTCGGATACGTCATCTTTGGTGCCGCAGTGGGATACACACCGCTGTTCGGCTTCAACTCCAGCTACCACTTCACGAATCCGTCCCACCTTCTCTGGTTCGCACTGATCGGCATTCTGGGTGGGCTGGTCGGATTGCTCTACGCCAAGGGCTTCTACGGGATCTCGGACATCTTCGGCCGACTTCGGCTCCCGCGCTGGAGCAAGCCGGCCATCGGCGGGGTGATCGTGGGCTGTATCGGCCTACTGATCCCGGAGGTCCTCGGCACCGGTTATGGGTGGATACAACAGGGCCTGGGCCACCAACTCCTGACCCTCCCCTTGTGGATCGTCCTCATCTTGCCGTTCGCTCGCATCGTGGCCACCGGGCTCTCCATCGGTTCGGGAGGGTCCGGTGGCATCTTCGGACCGGGCATGGTCATCGGTGCCTTCATCGGCGCCTCCGTCTGGCGACTGTTCGAGCCGATCGTCCCTTCGATGGGGCACAATCCGGCGCCCTTCGTGATCGTGGGCATGATGTGCTGCTTCGGGAGCATCTCCCGAGCGCCATTGGCCGTCATGCTGATGGTGGCGGAGATGACCGGAAGCCTCTCGATCTTGGCGCCGGCGATGATCGCCGTCGGATTGGCATGGTTCATCGTCAGACGGGGCGACGACACCATTTACCGCAGCCAGCTCAAGAACCGGGCTGATGCACCCGCTCAACGATTGTTGACCGGCATGCCCATTCTGTCCATCGTGTCCGTCGGCCAAGCCATGGCAATGCCCCGTGTGGTGGTCACTGACGGCACCACCGTGCGCGCTGCTCGCCATCAGATCGAACAGGCTGGCGTCACCGGTGCTCCGGTGATCGACGACCAGGGTCGGTTCGAGGGAACGGTGGCCCTCGCCGATCTCCGAAAAGTTAAACGAGGGGACGATCGGAGTTTTGAGTCCGTGGTCGACGTCTCGGCGCCAACTGTGGCCGGCCACGCGCACCTCGACATTGCCCTCGAAGCCCTGACAACATCAGCCGAACATTGGGTGACGGTCCTCGACGCCGAACGCCAGGTGCTCGGCACGGTTGCCATTTCCGATGTTGTCCGAGGGTATCGATTGGGCCTACTGGCGAGCCTCCAGAAGGTGAACGCCGTCGGCGAACCCGGTGGCACTGACAGAGTGCGCATCGAATCCAACTCACCTCTGGTCGGTCAGATGCTCCGCCACGCAGGTTTGCCGATCAGCGTCATTGTGACCACAATTCAGAGACGGCGAGACCTCGTCGTTCCCGACGGGCGCACCGTGCTGGAAGCCGGTGATGAACTGCTCCTGATCGGCCAGTCCTCCGACATCGACGGCATCCGTCGGGTCGCTGGGGGTCGTGTTTCCGATCGACGCGCACAAAGACCTCATGAGGACCACGGTGATGAGCCGCCAGGCTCAATCGATGTTGGCACTTGGATTCCGTGATACCTGCAACGAGGCCGGTCGAGCGAGAGATGATCGATGGCAGCCGTCAATCCGGCGAGCAGACTCTGGGCGACGCCCTCGCCTTGGTGCCGGCTCGGGTTGGCGACGGAAGAAGCGAGGGACCGGGGAATGCCTTACCCCCCATCGATCGTCGGGTGACCGTTGCCACTCCCCGATACGGCATCCTTGTCGGGCGCGCTGCCACAGTGCGAAACACCGACGGCGTTCGGGCACGGAAACGTAGTGGCCCCCTGATAGTCGAGTCGAGGTGCGGAACCTTTCGGAGATACGTGATTCCCGAGGGCGCTGTCCACACGGTGGGAGGAGCCAAGACCATCCGGGACGCTCTCGGGTCCACTCATGGCACGGGCCGCGGGTCAAGAGTGCTGGCCGAAGATCGCCGGCCCGTTTGCCGGAAAGCCCGGGCCCGGCTCCGCGCGTAGGTTGCCAGCGTCGAGCTCCCCAGCGCAATGGCCGCAGGTGATCCGTGGTCCTGCATCGTGGGCGCATTCCGTGTGCGTGATACGGATCGGCGCCCCCTTGCCGTTGTCGAGCCAGCGGTCGCCCCAGGCGCTGAGGGCGAGCATGACATGGGCCAGATCGGCCCCCTTGTCCGTGAGGCGGTACTCATGACGGATGGGGTGCTGTTCGTATTCGACGCGTTCGAAGATGCCATCTGCAACGAGTCGCTTGAGCCGGTCCGAGACGATGGTCTTCTGTGCGCCGCTGTATGTGACGAAGTCCGAGAACCGCGTCCGTCCGTAGAACGCATCCCGAACGAGCATCAGACTCCACCCGTCGCCGACCTCGCTCAGGGCCCGCGCGATCGAACAGGGCTGATTGCCGATCTCCTCCAGTTTCACGTTGACAAGACTACCGGCGGCGAGTAGTGATGTGCTACTCAGTAGTGAATGACAACTTCGGGGAGGTCGGGTGGGGGACGCGTCGAACAACGAGTGGGCTGACGGTGTCCCGCGGACATTTGGGTCCGAGCCGAGTGACCCGATCCGTCTGGCAGACGAGCCGGGCACGTGGGTTCAGGTCGACATCGCCGCGCCGTTAGAACGGGTGTGGGCGGTCGTGACCGACATCGACCTGCCGGCTCGCTTCTCCGACGAGTTCCTCGGTGCGACCTGGAACGGTGACGGACCTGGCGAAGGGCTGTCCTTCGTGGGTCGGAATCGTCATCCGGCCATCGGGGAGTGGGAGGTCGAGTCGTTCGTTGACTGCTTCGAGGAGGGCCGATCGTTCGGCTGGGCCACGGTGGATCGGGTGAACCCGGGGTCGAGGTGGCGGTTCGACCTCGACCCTGGCGCAGGAAGCACGTGCCTGCGGTTTTCGATGTCCATGGGCCCGGGCCCCTCGGGGATTTCGGTCGCCATCGAGGCGATGCCGGACAAGGAGCCACGCATCTTGCAGCGTCGGATCCTTGAGCACCACGTCAACATGATGCGGACGGTCGAGGGGATCAAGACAATCGCCGAGGCGACGTCGTGACGCTCGAGGTCGGGATCACCACGTCCCCGGCGATGCCATGGATGTTCGACTACGTCGTCGAGGCCGAGCGCCTGGGCGCGACCTCGGTGTGGCTTCCGGAGTTCTGGGCGCACGACGCCTTGACCCCGTTGGGGGCACTCGCCTACGCCACCGACTCGATCAGGCTCGGTACGGCGATCGTCCAGCTCGGAACCCGGACCCCAGCGATGTTGGCGATGACGGCGATGACCCTGCAGGAACTGTCGAACGGGCGGTTCGTGCTCGGCATCGGGACCAGTGGTCCCCAAGTGATGGAGGGCTGGCACGGCGTGCGATTCTCCAGGCCGGTCACCAGGACTCGGGAGACGATCGAGATCGTGCGGATGGTCACGCGTGGCGAGCGTCTTCACTACGACGGCGAGGTCTACCGGCTCCCTTTGCCCGGAGGCGAGGGCGTGGCGCTACGGAGCGCCGCACCGCCGGTGGAGGTGCCGATCTATGTCGCATCCCTGGGCCCTGCGAACCTGCGCCTTACGGGTGCACTGGCTGACGGATGGATCGGGAACTCGTTCCTCTGCGAAAGCGCAGGGGTCTTCTTTGACGAGATCGCTGCTGGGGCGGCACCGGCGGGCAGGTCAATCGAGGATCTCGACCTGACGGTTGCCGTGAGTTGCGAGTTCACCGACGACGTCGATCTCGCTGGTCGCCGGCACGCTGCAGGCTATGCCTTCACGTTTGGAGCGATGGGCTCAGCGGCGACGAACTTCTACAACCGCGCATTTGAGCGCCAGGGTTTCGGCGAAGCAGTTGCTGAAGTGCAGCGTCTTTGGTTGGCGGGCGACCGTGATGCCGCTCGGCGCTCAGTGCCTGTCGAGGTTGGTCTACGGACGAACTTGATCGGACCAGCAGATGTGGTGCTGCAACGTCTCCGTGAGTATCGGGATTGCGGAGTCGGCACCCTCCGCCTAAATCCGATGGGTGACACGCTCGAAGCCCAGCTCGAGGGTCTTGGGCAACTTCTCGACCTCGTCCGCCAGGTGAACGATGAAGCCATGGCCCAGTGATCACGCCCGCGACGGACGCTGAATCGTTTCGCACTGGGACCCGTGGTCAGGTGTGTCCCCTAAAGCGTTGACGGGATTGCATGGAGCCGATCACGCTTCGATGGCGGTTCGAACATAGAGGCCGCGCGGATAGGCGACCATCCACCGGTCGTTGCACGGTCCCAATTTGGCTGTTGGGTGCACCCCATCCAACGACCAAGTGGAGGTCCCCCACATCATGCGCGCGCTCGAGCCCGACGTGTTCGATGCTGTCTGGGCGGCGGTCGAACCGCTGCTGCCAGCTCCGACCAAGACCCATCCGCTCGGATGCCATCGTCGCCGGATTGTGGCGCCGTTCGCGTCAGCAAGCAAATGTCGGGGTCCTCGATCCGCACGTGACCCACCGAGCCGGCAGCGACAGGTGACACGAGGTCCGTCCGGTGTCAGGCATTACTAGGGCGGAGGCGGTTGCATCGTGAGTCTTTCCTGGTGGTAATAGTGATCCTGTTCGAGATCTTCGAGGAGGTTGGGCCCGGTGGGCTCCCATGCGAGCAGCTCCCGGGTTACGGCGGCGGTGGCGGGGCTGTCCAGGGCCACGAAGTGGCCCAGGTAGCCGAAGTGTGCGCCTGCGTCGGCGGGGGCGATCGACGCCGTCGGGAGGCCGAGGTGGCGACCCATCGCCTGGGCGATCTCCCGGAAGGGAACGCCCTCGTCGCCGACCGCGTGCACGACCGAGCCGGCGGGGGCGGTCTCGACGGCCAGGCGGGCCAGGCGGGCGGCGTCGGAGCGGTGCACAGCCGGCCAGCGGTTGGTGCCGTCACCCACGTATCCGGCCACGCCCTGCTGGCGGGCGATGCCGACGAGGGTGGCCACGAACCCGTTGTCGCCGTCGCCATGGACCGTTGGGGGGAAGCGCAGCACCGACGAGCGGACGCCTATGCCCCTCAGGGACAGAGCGAGCAGGGCGGTGGCCGACCGGCGCCCGGCGGGGTTGGCCCGGACTTCGGCACTGGGCACGAGCCCGTCGTCCTCGGTAGCCACCCGACCGGCTGTCAGCCCGAGGATGCCCGAGGCGAGCACGAAGGGCCGGTCGGAATCGGCCAGGGCTGCGCCCATGGCCTCCACGGCCCGACGGTCGGCGCCCGCCGCGGCGGCGAAGTTGCCGGCGAACGCCACCTCGTGCTGAAAGGCCAGGTGGATCACTCCGTCGGAGTCGGCGGCCACCTTGGCCAGGCCGTCGGGGTCGTCGACGTCGCCTTGCTGGACGATCGCGCCGGCCGCCTCGAGCCGCTGCGCCGATGCCTCGGAGCGGGCCAAGCCGACCACCTCGTGGCCGGCTCCGAGCAGCTCGGGCACAACTGCCGAGCCGATCCAGCCCGATGCGCCGGTGACAAAGATTCTCATGATGGGTACCTCCGGGGGACACGTTGATGTCAGTGACTGCTATCAACGTATCTGGGATGTCAGTTACTGTCAACACCGAGGAGGGGGGACATGGGTCGATGGGAGCCGGACAGTCGCGGGCGGCTGCAGGAAGCGGCTCCGGCTCTTTACGCAAGGCGAGGATTCGACCAGACACAGCCGCGCAGATCGCCGCTCGAGCGGGGCAGACAGAGCGCACCTTCTTCCGGCACCTCGCCGGCAAGCGAGAAGAGCTCTTCGGTGGATCTGCCCTCCTCCAAGGGCAAATCGCGGCCGGGGTGGCCGAGGCGCCCCCGGAGGACGCCCCGCTCGACGCTGTTGCCTTGGACTCGCCGCCGCCATCACCATGCTCGGCGAGTTCCGCCGGGACCTGTCCCGCCAGCGACACGCCGTCATCGCCGCCAACCCGGAGCTGGGGAGCCGGAGTTGGCGAAACTGGCCGACTCAGCCCCTCTCGCCATCGTCCGATGGCTAGGTGAGATCGATGCACACGTCTCGGGGCACAGCCCCCGGGCTGCGTGCTCAGCTGGCGTCACTGGCGGTGTCGGCCCCGACGACACCGCCGGTGGCGACGACGGCCAGTCGATCGAGGTAGTGGTCCCAACCCTGGGTGTGATCGCCCACTGCGTCGTCGGGCAGGCTCCGGTGGACGAGGCGGACCCTCGTCTTGTCGCCATCGGGAATCAGGGTGATCTCCACCTCGGTGGAGCGAGCGGGAATCGGATGGTCGGGTTCGTCCCATCCGAAGGTGAACACCACCTTGCGATCGGGTACCACCTCTACGAAATCGCCGACGCCCGGATGCTTGCCCTGGACCAGCACCCGGTACGCGCCACCGACCCGGGGATCGAGTTCGGCCTCGGTGCCCATCCATCGGACGTGCTGGGCCGGGTCGGTGAGGAAGGGGAAGATCGTGGCTGGACTGGCGTCCATCACGACCTCTCGGGTCAGTTCAGCCATCAGTGGTTCCTTTCTCTCGTTCGGCCGATTCGGCCAACTCTTGGAGACGTTGCAGACTGCCGGTCCAGTACTCATCGAGGAATTGGCGGAGCCGGTCCATCTGGGCATGGTTGGCCCGGTAGAGCCGACGGGTCCCGTCGCGGCGCTCGATGACCAGTTGGGCCTCCCGCAGGACGCCGAGGTGTTGCGAGACGGCCGACCGGGTCACATCGTCGAATCGGGCAGCGATCTGGGCGGCCGGAAGCTCGTCGGTCCACACCAGCCGGAGGATCTCCCGCCGCCGCGGCTCAGCAAGGGCCTTGAGCGCTGTGTCCATGCCCTCAAGTGTAAGTTATGACTTGCGTTAGTGTCAACTAACTTAGTGAGTCGAACGGGGAATCACCAAGCGGGTTCGAGGCATTCCTGGGAGCGACGAGCCCTCGCCGTGCGAGTCCGTGCCCGATTGGCTGCGAGCGTCCCGCGTGTCGGCGCGCTCGGGCTGAGGACACCAGGCCGGTCGTGTCGGCGGCGGCAGGGCGGCCCCCGGAGCGGCGAGTGGCGCGCGATCCTTGAGTGTGCCCTCCGAACCGGCCCGACGACGGCCCACGGTGGCAGAGGGGCGAGCCCGGGTGCGGGCCAGACGCAGAAGAGCGCTCACCTACTGCGCGGTGCTGCTGGTGGTGGTCGCCGGCGTGGTGGCCTGGGGCGTGCGTGGCCGGCCCGGGAGACGCGCCGGCGGAGCGACCAACGATGGGGTAGCGATTGACCCCTCCGAGTTCGCAGCCGGGGCCTGCATAAGCTTTGCGCCGACGGTCGGCGACCGCCACGTCACGGTGTTCCTCGACGCCGGGCACGGGGGCCTCGACCCCGGGGGTGTCGGCACCACCGACAGTGGGCAACAGATCGACGAGTCCACCGTCAACCTCCCGATCGAGTTGGCCGCCATGGCCATCTTGAGGTCGCACGGCTTCACCGTGGTGGCGTCGAGGACCGGCAACACGACCGTCGTCAATCTCGGCCCCGGGGACACGGACGGACAGTTGCTCACCCTCCAGGGATCCCACGACGACGTCGCTGCCCGGGACGCGTGCGCCAACATGGCACACGCAGAGCTCTTGGTCGGCATCTACATGGACGCCGGGGGGACGCCACAGAATGCAGGGTCGGTCAGCACGTATGACACGGACCGCCCCTTTTCCTCCTCGAGCCTGGCCTTCGCCACGCTGCTGCAAGACGACGTGCTCACGGCAATGAATGCGCAGGGCTGGGGTATCCCCGACGATGGCGTCGTCTCCGATGCCACCGAGGGATCAGCGGTCGGGAATCCCGACGACGGCGGCATCGCCGCCGAGGCTGCGGATTACAACCACCTGCTCCTGCTTGGTCCGGCAGACCCCGGCTACTTCTCGACCCCGAGCCAGATGCCGGGCGCCGTGATCGAGCCGCTGTACATCACGGACCCGTTTGAAGGCTCGATCGCGCTCAGCAGTCAAGGGCAGGCGGTCATTGCCGAGGGGATCGCCAAGGCCATCGAGCACTATTTCGCCCCGCCACCGGCGAAGTCGCCGAGCACCACCACGTCGTGACGACCGCCGGCGCCGCCGGCGGAAGAGGCGTTCCCGGCGTCGTTGCCCTCCCGGTCGGGACGCGGTCTCCGATCGATCGATCACCTGGCAAGGCGCCCAAGTATCTTGCGGAGACGGGGGTGAGGCCGCATGACCTACGACGTTGTCTTCAGGCGGGCCATGGTGGTCGACGGGACCGGAGGGCCGCCGAAGGTCGCCGACGTCGCGGTGGCCGATGGACTGATCCGAGCGGTGGGGGAGGTCGAGGGATCGGGCGACCGGGAAGTGGATGCCTCTGGCCTCGTGCTCGCACCGGGCTGGGTGGACATCCACACGCACTACGACGGACAGGTGACGTGGGACCCCGAGGTCAGCCCCTCGAGCTGGCACGGCGTGACCACCGTGGTGATGGGCAACTGCGGCGTGGGCTTCGCCCCCGTGCGCCCCGAGGGCCGTGAGTTCCTCATCGAGTTGATGGAAGGTGTCGAGGACATCCCGGGCACCGCGCTCCATGAGGGGATCCAATGGCAGTGGGAGTCCTTCCCTGAGTACCTCGACGCCGTGGCCGCCACCCCGCGGACGATCGACGTCGCCACCCAGGTCCCCCATGCGGCCCTGCGCGCCTACGTGCTCGGCGAGCGTGCCCACGAGGACGCCACCGACGACGAGGTCGCCGAGATGGCCAAGCTGGTCGAAGAGGCCCTCGGTGCAGGGGCGTTCGGCTTCTCGACGTCGAGGACGATCCTGCACCGCTCGAAGCACGGCCTGGTGCCGGGGACCACGGCACCAGACGACGAGCTCCTGGCCATCGGTGACGCGGTAGGCCGTGCCGGCCACGGGGTCTTCCAGCTGATCTCGGACCACCAGGGGCTCGGTGACGACCAGGCCCTCCTGGCCGAGCTGGCGACGCGTACCGGCGGGACCGTCACGTACAGCCTGGCCCAGTCGCCCCTCGACCCCGAGGCCTGGCGCGGAGCGCTCGACGACGCCACCGCCCAGGCCAAGCAGGGCCATGACCTCCGACCGCAGGTCGCGTGCCGCCCGACCGGCATGCTCTTCGGGCTCCAGAGCTCGCTGCACCCGTTCATCACCCACCCCACCATGAGGGCGATGAGCGACCTCCCACTCGACGAGCAGGTCGCCGAGCTGCGTCGACCAGAGGTCCGCCGGCAGCTGCTCGACGAGGAGCCCACCGTGGCGAACCTCATCGCCCGGGCGCTCATGAGCCGCTGGGACCAGATGTTCCCGCTCGGTGACCCGCCCGACTACGAGCCGCCGGCGTCAGACAGCGTTCGTGCCATCGCCGAGCGCGAGGGCCGGACGCCAGAAGAGGTGGTCCTCGACCTCCTTCTTGAACAGGACGGCCGAGCGTTCTTGTTCGCCCCGCTCGCCAGCTACGTCGATCTCGACCACGAGGTGCTGCGGGAGATGATGGAGCACCCCCGCACCGTCGTCGGGCTCTCCGACGGCGGGGCCCACTGCGGCCTGATCTGTGACGTGAGCTTCCCCACCTACCTGCTCACCCACTGGGTCCGCGACCGCAGCCGGGGTCCGCGCCTCAGCCTCGAAGAGGCCGTCCACCTCCAGACCGAGCGCACGGCGTCGGCCTACGGACTGGACGACCGGGGCATCATCGCGCCCGGCAAGCGGGCCGACCTCAACCTGATCGACCTCGAGCACCTGGACCTGAAGGTGCCCGAGATGGTCTTCGACCTTCCCGGCGGGGGGCGTCGGCTCGTCCAGCGCGTCGACGGCTACGTCATGACGATGCAGTCGGGCGAGGTCACCTACGAGCACGGTGTGGCGACCGGCAGGCGACCGGGGCGCCTGGTGCGCGCCGGCCCGTCCCGGCACTAAGGGACCCGGCGGGTGTGGTCGGGGCCGACCGGGACGACCGGCATCGGATGACGTCAGCGCGATCCGGATCTCACCGCTACGCCAGTCGGCGCAGCGCCGGCGCGCCGCCACCACACCTGCATCCGGGCACCCCCGAGCGTGGACCGTCCCACGCTCCAGGTCCCTCCGGTTGCGCGTACGACGGAGTCGGCGATGGCCAACCCCAGTCCGGTGCCCCCCGTTTCGCCAGCGGATCGGTGGAACCGGTCGAAGATGAAGGGCAGTTCGTCGTCTTCGATGCCCGGCCCCGTGTCGTCGACCTGGAGGTGGATGTGGTTGCCGACCGGCCGAACACTCACGCGCACGGTGCCTCCCCTTCCGGCGAACTTGCATGCATTGTCGACTAGAACCCCGACGAGCCGCTCGATCCACGCGCCCGATGCCCATACGAGGAGCGACGAATCGCGCTCGCCTTCGTAGGTGAGCGCAACGCCCCTGGAGTCGGCGACCACTGCGAAGCGCTCGGTGAGTTCGGCGGCCAGCGCCGCCACATCGGCGGGTTCGCTCGGCCGGACCGCCCCCTCCGGTTTGTCGGCGCGCGCCAGCCACAAGAGGTCGTCGACGATCTGGCGCAAACGGTGACCCTCATCGCCGATCCGGCGCAAAGCGGCCTGGTAGGCGGACGAATCGCGGCTGCGGCTGAGTGCGAGGGCCACTTCTGCTTCGATCACGCTCAAGGGTGTGCGGAGCTCGTGGGAGGCATCAGCGGTGAAGGCCGCTTGGCGCTCCTGGACCAGCTCGAGCGGCGCCGACGCCTGTCGGCCGATGACCAACGCACCACCGAAGACGGCCAGAACCAACACAGAGCCGAAGAGGAGCTCGGGGAGCCAGAGTGCGCCGGCAACCCGCTGGACGCTGGCCGAACTCTGCCCGATGACAAGCCAATCGATTCCCCGCCGTGTCGCCTGGAAGCGGAAAGGTGTGGTGCCGATGTCGAGTTGGGTCGCGCCGGCCCTCCACTGGTGCGCAGGCAGCGCAGGGGCTTGCGGGGTGAGTGCGGTGACCGAACCCGTGGGGGCAACACGCCACAGAAATGAGGGCGGATCGTCCACGTCATCGCTGCTGAGCGAGCGGCTCGCCGGCTCGGCACGAGAACCCTGCGTCGTCGCGGCGCTCAGTCGATCGGTGAGGCGAGCGTCGAGCTGGGCCGTGAGACGGTGCACGATGACCAGGTTGAGGACCAGCACGGCGAGGACGTAGCAACCGAGGATAAGGAGAGCAGTTGCGCCAGCCACTCGGGCCGAATGGCCTCGGCGGTCAGCGGGGCGCTTCACTGCTCGATGATGCGGTAGCCGCTGCCGCGAATGGTCTCGATGCGGGCGCGGCTCCCCTCGAGCTTGGCCCGGAGCCTCGCCATGTGGACGTCGATGGTGTTCGAGCCGACCGTGTCGGCCTCGTCGTCCCAGACCTGGACGGCGATGCTCCTGCGGGACACCACCGCAGGAGCGCGACGAAGGAGCAACTCCACGAGAGCGGACTCGGTCGCGGTGAGCGTCACCGGCTCGTCACCCCGGTGCAGTTCGCGCGTCGACGGCTCGAAGCGCAGATCACCACAGGTGAGCTGGGGGTCGAGGGCGAGTGCCGGTCGCCGTTGGAGTGCACGCAAGCGGGCGAGGAGCTCAGAAAAGTCAAAGGGCTTGACGAGGTAGTCGTCTGCGCCTCGGTTGAGACCGGTCACCCGATCGGCGGGAGCATCCCTGGCGGTGAGCATCAGGATCGGTGTACGGATACCGGCCCGCCTGACCTCGTCGAGCACGTCGATGCCGGCCTTGTGCGGCATCCTCCAATCGAGCACGGCGACGGCGTACTCGTAGGAGCGCAGCATGCGTGCGGCCATCTCGCCGTCGGCCACTGCATCGACCACGTAGCCGTCCTCACGCAGGCCCCGCTCGAGCACGCCCCGAAGGGCCGCGTCGTCTTCGGCGATCAACGCTCTCATGGGCGCGGCGCACGCTCGACCACGCCCCGAGACCGCCCAGGCCGGTGCCGGGTTTCGATCACGGCATCAAGCTAGACGCTGGTCATTGCCACGCTGCTGCGGGCCGGGGAGAAGCCGCCCCGATCCTCAGCGCCTTCTTACCGCCGACCCTGCTCCTTCATCTGGTTGTCAGGGTGTGCCCCTAACGTCGGGGTGTGGCTCCGCCTTGGAGAGTGGGCGTCCGCCCGCCGGGTACAGCATTCCCGGCGGACACGAGTCGGAGGTCCTACGTGCAGTCACCACAATCGTTACCAGCCAGCCAGGTTGCCGAAGGGCCTTCCGTGGGACGTCACCTGAGGGCGCTCGAGCCGAATCTGGGCGGCGGAGCCGGATCCCCGCCGGAAGTCGCTGTGGCGTCCGAGCGTCCGCGCACCGAGAAGCTGGGCCGCGACCTGTCCATCCATACGCAACGGCGCAAATGGCAGTCCCGGGCGGATACCTGGGACCGGCACAACGACGTGGGGATGTCCAAGGTGGCATCCATGGCGGTCGAGGCGGCGAAGGTGCGCCCCGGCGCGGACTGTGTCGACCTCGGGTGCGGGGGCGGCCGACTGGCATTGGCCCTGGCGAGGGAAGGCGCCAACGTCCTCGGCGTTGACGTGAGCGAGTCGATGATCCGCAGGATGGAGGCCCAGGCCGCTGAGGAGGGCCTCCACTCCGTGCGAGGCATGGTGGCGCCGATCGAGCACCTTGAACTCCCCGCAGCGAGCCTCGATCTGGTGGTCACCAACTATGCCTTGCATCATCTCTTGGATGGCGAGAAAGAGAAGGTCGTGCGAGCCGCAGCACAATGGCTGCGGCCCGGCGGTCGTCTCGTGGTGGCGGACCTGATGCTCGGACGGGGCGCCGCCGCCCGCGACCGCGAGATCATCGCCAGCAAGGTGCGCGTGATGGCCCGAAAGGGTCTCCCGGGCTATTGGCGGATTGCCAAGAATGCCTTCCGCTTCCTCCTACGTATCCACGAGCGCCCCATCACTCCTGAAGCATGGGTGGCGCTGTTCGAAGCGGCCGGGTTTACAGAGGTCGAGAGCGTGCCGGTTGTCGCCGAGGCCGCGATCGTGTCGGGCGTCAAGCCGCTCGGCGGGTGACCTTCAAGCCCCGGGCGCGCCTGGGCAGCTGCCGCCTTCGGGCCCGACGGCAGGCGCACTGCTGATGGTGGCCAGTCCTGGCACCGATCCTTGTGATTCGAGGGCCGCCAGCGAACTCGCCGAATGGCGAAGGTAGCCATTGAGGAAACCGGTGGTCACTTCCTTGACCGTCTCGAGCGGCGCCCCGGCCATGAGATACGGGCTCTCGTGGTTCTGCCCCTCCAGTGAGAGGAAGTACTTGGGCTGCGGTGCCTGGTTGTACAGCTGGATGCTGCAGGCAGGCGGGTTCACGACGTCGGCGGTTCCCTGGACCACAAGCATGGGCAACGCCGGAGTGGCGAAGTAGGTGCCTCCGAACGACGTCAGCTCCGCCCCGGAGAGAATGATCGCCGCCTTGACCCGTGCGTCGAGGCAACAGGTGTTGGCGGCGGTGGCGAGCGACACGTCGCCGCCGTCCGAGTGGCCGATCACTGCGATCTCGGAAGGGTCGAGCAGCCCGGTCAGCGTCGTCCCCGGTGTGTTGCTGGCCTGGAGCATCGACGTGATGACGAACCGCAGGTCAGCCGGATGGTTCACGATGTCGTTCTCGTCGACGCCCCCGGGAGCCGACGGTGCGGTCGCCGGGTAGGTCGGATCGACGACGACGTAGCCCGCCGCCGCCCAGAAGTCGAGCAAGGCCGCATACGCCTCCGCCTCGATGTCGAAGCCCTGCGAGAAGACGACCAGGGGGAGTGGGCCGGCCGACCGCAGCGGCGTAGCGTTCGGCCGACCATCGGCACCTGCGGCGCCGGTGGTCGGGTAGCGGACGGTGGCCGGGATCACGCGTGGCGCCCCACCCCCCGCCACCGGCTCGGTGAACGAGAGGGTCTCGGTGCCGACGGCGAACGGTGGAGACGGGGGGACCGTCGTCGGTGATGTTGAGCTGGTGCTGGCGTGGGTTGTGGCCGGGGTGCCCGAAGAGGAGGTCGAGAGATGGTGGCCGATGGTGACGAAAACCGTCAAGCCGACGGCCAGGACGAATGCCGCGCCCACGATCAGCCGGAAGCGTCGTGTCTGGACCCGATGGTCGTGCATCCGGCGGGTCACCCGAGAACCTTATCGGCGCCCATCGGGAGGTTGAGGTCGTCGGCTGGTGTAGCGCGCGAGTGCGCGAACGATAGCTTGCACGATGTGTCGATCCGTCCCCTCGATCCATGACCCTCGTCCGCCCGATGGTTCCCCGAGACGTCGAGGCGCTGGTCGCGTTGCACGGCGAGGTGCTCGACATGGAGTTCCTCACCCGGTACGGGCCACCCTTCTTGCGGACCTATTACCGAGCGTGGATCGATGCCCCTGGGGGCATCGCGCTCACCGCCGTCGACGAGCGCGACCGGGTCCTCGGCGGACTCCTGGGCGCCGTCGACCCGGCTCAGCACGTGCACGCCATGTTGCGCCGTCACGGTGGGGCACTCGGCGTGCGCATCATCGCCCGGGCCGCGACCCATCCGCAGCTGGCGCGCGACCTTCTGGTGACCCGGGGTCGCCGGTATGCACGTGGTGTCGTCCGCATGCTGGCGAGGCGCTTGCGTCGAAACGACACCTCCGAAAGCCCCGAGGCACCGAGGACGGCCGAGATCACCCACGTCTTGGTGGCGGCCGACGCACAGGGTTCGGGGACGGGTCGCCAACTCGTCGAGTTCGCCGTACAGCAGGCCCGTGCAGCCCAGCGCCACGAAATCGTGCTGGTGACGCCGCCCGATCAGGCCGCCCGCGCATTTTACGAACGCCTTGGATGGGAATCCGACGGTGAGGTGACGAGTCGGAGCGGCGAGAAGTTTGTGCGGTACCGTCTGACGCTGGGTGCCGCACCGAGCGACGAGAAGCGGCGCTCTACCGGTTGACCGGGCGCCGCTGGTGGGCTGGGCGGCCATCGGCGCTCGGGGAGAGCAGCCGCCGTTGACGTCGACGGCGGAGGCTCCGTCGCCGCAGGAGGATGCCCATCGTCCCAGCCACCGCAACGACCACCGCGACGATGACGACCGTGGGCAACCACGGACTCGTGGCGGCGTGGGCGGAGGCGACCGGGTGCGTCGTGGGCAGCCCGGAGGTCGTCGGTGTCGACGTGGTCGTCGAGGCCGTCGGCTGCGACTGGGCGAGCTGCATGACGCGTTCGGCGGCCAGCGCACCTGCGCAGCCGGGCGTCGGCGTGGCGGTGACCGTCGTGGGCAGCTGGGGAGCCTCCGGGATGTCGAACAGCGTGGTGGGGATGGCGTTGGCCATCGCCACCTCCCCGGCGACACTCGGATGGAGGTTGTCGCCCGAGTTGTAGGGGCCGAAGAGTGAGGTGCTGTCGCACTGCCCGTTGTAGACATCGGCGGTAACCGCCGCCAGGTCGATCACACCGTCGAACCCGCTGGCGCTGCTGCGGATCCAAGCGTTCACGGCTTCGAGGTTGGCCTGATCCGCCGGGGTCCAGACTTCGGGCTTGGCGCCGGGCGGCGACGATGTCCGAGGGAGCAGCGTGACGCCGAACACCTTCATCCCCGCGGCGTGGACCTGGGTGATCACCGACTGCATGGCGCTAATGATCGACGCGGAGGAGCCGTAGGGCGAGCCGGGGGCCAACTGGCCGCCGAACCAGATGTCGTTGGTGCCGAGGAAGAGGGCCACGTCCTTCGTGCCGGGGAGCGAGAGCGCGTCAGAGGCGAGGCGGGTCACGCCGGGAAGCCCCCCCGAGGTCAGTGCGTAGGTGAGATTGGGCGGCGAAGCGGGGAAGGCGGTGAGTGTGTTGCCCGAGATGCCCTCGTTGACGACCGAGACCTGTGCCGACGGCGCGAGCTGCCCGATGCGGCGCTGGAGCGGGACAGGCCAGCCGGCGCCCGCGTCCTGGAAGCCGTCGGTGATGGAATCGCCGAATGCCACGACGGAGCCGACGGCCGGCGTGCCGGCCACCGAGATCGCTGAGAGCCAGCGCATGTGGGTGGACGCGAGCGTGAAAGGTGTGCCGGTCTCGTCCATTGTCTGGTTGCCGGCGTTGTTCGGTGTGGCGTAGGAGTCGACGGCACCGCTGCAGCAGTAGTGCACGGTGACGGTCGAGGACCCCTCCACCCACATGCTCACCGCCAACGTCTGGCCCGCTCGGACCTCGAGCGCGACGGGGTCACTGGTGATGTATTGGCCGGCGCCGATGGTGACCTCCCGGGCCCCGCCGAACGTGACGGGGACGCTCGTGCCGGTGACCAGGGCGGTGCCGCCCGCCGAGGCGCCGACGGTGACCGCGCCGAACGTGGTCGGGCTCGCGCTCCACTGATTGGAGAGCCTGAGCTGCACGGCCGTGCCGGCGACTGCCACGGTGGCGAGATCACGGGCTGTGGCATCGACCGCGGTCCCTTCGTAGAAGTCCATGGCCGAGGTCCACGTGGTCTGCCAGGTCGGCACGGTCGTGGCGGTTGTGGTGGGACCGGCTCCAGGCGTGGTGGCCGTCACCGCGCCGCCGGGTGCCCCGAGAACGAGGAGGGAGAGGGCGCCGACAACCATTGCCCGCACCAACCGGGCTGCACCCCGATGACCTTTCACACCCACTCGATGACCTCCACGGGGCCTCGCCGCTCGCCCACTGCGACACACCCTCCGAGGGTCCGACCGAACGGTGCGCGACTCCTCGCATCGGATGGGGTGGGAGGCTTCAGATTAGAGGACAGCGCCCCCACGGGGTGCGCAGGGACCGTCGGCACGACGCCGTCCTCAGCACCGCTTCAGCTGGGGACGCCCCCGGGGCGGATCCCGGGCCGTTCGGGCGCTCCGATGGCCTATTTCGTCACGTTGCCGAAACATATAAGAGGGGTCGGGAGGAACCCATAGTTCCAGCTCATGTTGCTCTTATGCAGCGTCGGTACCATCGCAGCGTGGCACCCCAACCCGAGATGCTCGCAACATCGCCGCAGCGCGCGCACCGCCCCTGGTCGGTCGGCACCACTCGTGCCCGGCGACGCGGATCCCCCTCCCCCGTGCCCTTCGTGGCAGACGCGTTCGCAGCGCTCGTGGGTCTCGGCCTGGGCGCCACCATCGCCCTGGTCGTCGCCGGCGAGACGCGTGGCTCGCTCGCCGCTCCCGGAGGCGTGTTGATCGCCGGCGGTCGCCTGACCGGATTCGTCGGCACCTATCTGATGCTCGTGATGATTCTGCTGATCGCGCGCATGCCATGGCTGGAGCGCGCTGTCGGACAGGATGCGCTCGTCCGCTGGCACCGCCGCATCGGGGGGTGGCCCCTGGTGCTCATCGCCCTCCACGTCGTGCTCATCACCCTTGGGTATGCGCAGCTCCAAAAGGTCGGGGGCCTGCATCAGCTCTGGACATTCCTCACCACGTACCCTGACGTGCTGGCTGCCGCCGCCGGATTCTGCCTTCTCATTTTGGCGGGCGTGACCTCCATCCGCTATGCGCGTCGCCGGTTGCAGTACGAGACGTGGTGGGTCGTTCACCTCTATACCTATCTGGCGCTGGCTCTCGCCTTCGCGCATCAAATCGTCACCGGTGGCGCGTTCATCGGGCACCCGCTCACTCGCGCCATCTGGATTGTGCTGTGGTCGGCGACCGCGGGCGTCGTGATCGCCTGTCGCATTGTCATTCCGGTCGTCAGGAATCTCCGCTTCCGGCTACGAGTGGTCTCGGTCCACCAAGAGGCCCCGGGGGTGTACTCGCTGGTCTGCTCAGGGCGCGGGCTCAGCCGCTTGGCCGTTTCCGGCGGACAATTCTTCCAGTGGCGATTCCTCGCCCAGGGCCTGTGGTGGCATGCGCATCCCTACTCACTCTCTGCTCTTCCCCAGCCGCCCTTTCTCCGGGTGACGGTGAAGGGCCTTGGCGACCACAGTGCCGCACTCGCGCAACTTCGCCCTGGGACACGTGTGCTCATCGAGGGACCCTATGGAGCATTCACGCAACATGCACGCACGACGGAGAAGGTGGCGCTGATCGGGGCAGGGGTGGGGATTACGCCATTGCGTGCGCTCCTCGAGGACCTGCCCGCCTCGGTCGACGCGACGGTCGTCGTGCGCGCCTCGAAGCCCGACGACATCGTGCTTCGTCACGAGCTCAAGGAGCTCGTTCGCCAGCGGGACGGCGACTACCACGAGGTCGTCGGATCGCGACACAAGATCCGATTCGACGAGAGGGCGTTGCGCAAGCTGGTGCCCGACATTGATGGACGAGACGTGTACATCTGCGGACCCGGTGGGTTCAACGAGATGGTCCTCGCGTATGCGGCGCAGCTCGGCGTCCCACGTGAGCACATCCACCAAGAAGCTTTCTCATTTTGACTCGAGAAGGAGATGTCATGAGGCTCCAAAACCCGAAGACGTTATGAGACGAGCACCAATTTTGATGCTGGCGACAGTGGCCGGCCTCGTCGGCGTCCTGAGCTTCCACACCAAGCCGTCCAGCATCAGTCTCGGTTCACTGCCCGGGGCGTCGTCCTCGAGCCGCAGCACGACGACCACGACGCCCCCCACCCAGCCGACGTCGTCCAACCCGGCCACAGCCGGCGCTCCGCCGAGTACGACGACTTCTGCGGTCCCGTCCACGACTCGGACCGCCACCGGTGCGCAGGTGAACTACAACTTCGGCGTCCTGTCCGTCACGGTCACGGCGTCGGGCAAGAAGATCACGAATATCGGGATCGCCTCGCTCGACGACGGCGGGAACGGACGCTCACAGGCCATCGATCAGCAGTCGATCCCCATGCTCGAACAGCAGGCAATGCAGGCGCAGAGCGCCAACATCCAGGGTGTCTCGGGAGCCAGCTACACGAGTGCCGGCTTTGCCCAGTCACTCCAGTCAGCGCTCAGCAAACTGGGGTTCTAGAGGACCCTCGAGTGAACGACCACACGGGGAAACGGGCCGGACCACAGGTCGTCCATCAGCTCATCGAGGTGATGGGGACGGTGGTGACGGTCGACCTCTTTTGCTCCGCCGGCGTCGGGTCGTCCGAGGCAGCGGTTCCCTTGGCCAAGGCACGCGCCATCCTTCAGCGAGCGGACTCGCTCTTCAGCACCTGGAAAAACAACAGCCCGATGAGCCGACTCCGTCGTGGAGAGATCAGCGTGGCGGATGCACCACCAGAGATGGTCGAGGTGCTCGAGCGGTGCGCTGAAGCGAGGGAAATCTCCGGGGGATGGTTCGATCCCTGGGCGATGCCTGGCGGGGTAGATCCGACCGGCTACGTCAAAGGTTGGGCCGCGCAACGTGCCATCGGGGCCTTCGCGGCAATGGCCATCGACGGCGCCTTGGTCAACGCCGCCGGGGACATCGCGAGCTTCGGCGGGCCGGCGGGGGAGAGGAATTTCAGGGTGGGCATCGCGGACCCCCTCGCGCCCCACCAGCTCGCGTGCGTGGTTGATCTTGCGGGAGCCTTGGCCACGTCGGGCGCCTACGAGCGGGGCGCGCACCTCATCAATCCGCACACCGGGCTTCCGTCGGCGCTGATGGCGTCGGCCAGCGTCAGCGGACCCGACCTCGGTCTGGCCGACGCGCTCGCCACCGCGGTAGCCGTAGGTGGAGTCGATGCGTTGGCCCGCTTGGAATCGATCGACGGCTACGAGGCCCTCGGCATCACCTTTGACGGGTCGCGTCTTCTGACGTCGGGATTCGTCCTCCAGCCAGTCCCAGAGCTTCGATGAGGATCATCAACCCGCGACTTTCCATCCAGCGTGGCCGGGTTCTCGTCCTGCTTCCCAGCGGACGCCGATTTCGCTGACCAATTCGGTGGTGAGGGCAGCGAAGCGAGCGATGTTGGCGCGCTTCACATCCTCGTACCCACGGATCTCCTCGGCAGACGTGGCGAGGGCGGCCACCAATGCGGCGGTGGCCGGCGTCAGGCGCTCGAGCGCCGACGCCATCAGGGAGCGGTACTCCTCGACGAGTGCCCGCTCGGTCCGGCGCATCTCGGCATGCCCGAACGGGTCCAAGCGGGTGCCGCGCAGGCGCCGACCGGCTCGGAGCACGTGGAAGGCCGGCGTCGCCACTGGGCCGAGGCTGATCTTGCGCTTGAGGCCCAGCGCCTTCAGCACCGGCGGATGCAGCTGCACCGAGGTGTGCGCCCCTTCGCCGAACTCGGCGGTGACCGCGGCTCGCTCCGCCGGGTCGAGGTGTAGGCGGGCGACCTCGTACTCGTCCTTGTACGCCATCAGCTTGTGCAGCCCTCGGGCGTAGGCACACGCCACCGGCAGCGTCGGGTCGGCGGTGCGCGCCTCTTCGATGCGCGCGAGCTCGAGCACTGCTTCGACGTAGTGCAGCGCGTAGGCGGGGCTCTGGTAGGCGACGAGGTCGGCCGCGAGACGCTCGACGAGTTCGCGCAGTGCCGCCGGCGCCGATACCGTCAGGCGGCGGACCGATGCGGGAGGAGCGGGGGGAGGCGGTGCCGCCGGGGTGAGCGCCGAGTGGACCGCGTCAGCGTCGAGCACCGCCGCTCTGCCCCAGGCGAAGGCGAGGAGGTTCTGTTCGATGTCGCTGCCATTGAGGGTGATGGCCTCTTCCAGGGAACGGGCGGTGACCGGCAAGCAGCCGTGCTGGTAGGCGGCGCCCAGCATGAGCACGTTGGTCGGCATGTGATCGCCGAAGAGCCGCTCGGCGATCCACTGCGCGTCGAGGAAGAAGCTGTCCGCCGCCCGAGTGGCGCGCTGGACGGGGTCGAGGTCGTGGGGGAAGGCGATGGAAGGGTCGCGCACCATGGCCATGGTGGCCACCCCCGCCGTGTTGACCACCCCCACCGTGCGCTTGGGGTCACAAGCCGCCAGGTTCTCCGTGCCGGCGGCACCGAGCAGGTCGAGCCCGAGCAGCAGGTCCACCGAACGGGACCCGGCCTTGACGGCACCGTCGATCGGATGAGCCGAGATGCGCACGTCGGAGACCACCGGGCCGCCCTTTTGGGCCAGTCCGGTCTGATCGAGGCCTGCGGCGTAGAGGCCGTCGAGGTGGGCGGCCACTTGCAGGATGCGAGAGACGGTGACCACGCCGGTCCCCCCGATGCCCGGCATGCGGACCAGCAGCTCTGACGGCGTGCGGACGGTCTGCGGCTCGACGAGCGCGACCGGCAGGTGGGGGAGCGGGCGCGCCTCGGTGCGACCGCCGGTGGCCGCCGGTGTCACCATGACGAAGGACGGACAGTCGCCCCGCAAACAGGACAGGTCGCTGTTGCACGAACCCTGACGGATTGTCGTCTTGCGGCCGAACTCGGTCTCGACGGGGACGACCGAGAGGCAGGTCGACTTCTCGCCGCAGTCGCCGCAGCCCTCGCACACCCTCTCGTTGATCCACACCCGGCTCGTCGGCTCGGGCAGGCTGCCCCGCCGACGAAGCCGGCGCAGCTCGGCTGCGCACTGGTCGTCGTGGATGAGCACGGTGACGCCGCCGGTGGCCTCGAGCTCGCGCATGGCGGTCGCGAGCTCGTCGCGATGGCGGACCTCGGCGATCGGATCAAGGGGGATCCGGCGGTACCGGCGCGGCTCGGGCGTGGTCACGATCACCCGCCGTACCCCCTCGAGTGCCAACAGCCTGGTGAGCTCGGGCACCGCGATGCGCCCTTCGGCGTGCTGGCCGCCGGTCATGGCGACGGCGTCGTTGTAGAGCAGCTTGTAGGTGATGTCCACCCCGGCCGCCACCGCCGCGCGCACAGCAAGGGACCCCGAGTGGAAGAAGGTGCCGTCGCCGATGTTCTGCACGTAGTGCGCGCCGCCGGCGAATGGGGCCATGCCCGACCACTGCGCGCCTTCGCCCCCCATCTGGGTCATGCCCACCTGGTGGCCTCGCCCGGTTGGGTCGAGCCCGGCCATGACGTGGCAGCCGATGCCGAGGCCGACCAGCTGGTCGTCGGCCGCACGCGTCGAGATGTTGTGGGGGCACCCCGAGCAGAACGCTGCGGCTCGCGCCGGCACGGGAGCAGCGTGCAACACGAGGCGCGCCCGCCCGTTGAGGGCTGCGATCCGGAGTGTCGCGCTGGTTGGGAGACAAGACGCAGGGAGGCGGCGCGCCAGTACCCGGGTGACGGTGTCGCTGTCGACCGAACCGGCGGCGGGCACCAGCGGGCGGCCCTCGTGGTCGGCCTTGCCGACGACGAGGGGGGCATGGCGCTGGCCGTAGAGGGCCTCTTTGACCTGGGACTCGATGAACGACGCCTTGTCCTCGATGACGAGCACTTCGTCGAGGCCCTCAGTCATGGCGCGCACCTCGGCAACGTCGAGCGGCCACGGGAGGCTGAGCCGGATGAGGCGCAGGCCCATGCGGCCACAGGCGTCGGCGTCGATGCCCATGTCCTCGAGCGCCCGGAGGACCACGGCGTACGTGTGCCCTGCGGCAATGACGCCGACCGTGGCCCCTGGCGGGCCGACGGTGACCGAGTTGAGCCCGGCCATGCGGGCGTACTCGAGTGCGCGGGGGAGTCGGACGCCGAGAAGCTCCTCCTCGGCCTGGAGGGCGCCGGGTCCGACCATGAGCGGCCGGTGCGCCGGACGCCCGGGGTCCGGGGCGGGGATGCCGTCTCGGGCCGAGCCGAGGTCGACGACTGCCGCGCCGTCGGCGATGTCGGCGATGACCTGGAGCCCGGTCCACAGGCCCGAGTAACGCGACAGGGCCACGGCGTGGAGGCCGAGGCGCACGACGTCGGCGACGGAGCCTGGGGCGAGCAGTGGCAGGTTGAGGCTCTTCGCCATGGTGGATGACGAGCTCGGCAGGGTGGACGACTTGGCCGTGGGGTCGTCGCCGATGATGGCGACGGCGCCACCGAGGGCGGCGGTCCCCGAGTAGTTCGCGTGGCGGATGGCATCGGCGGCCCGGTCGAGCCCGGGGTTCTTGCCGTACCAGAAGCCGACCACCCCGTCGACGTCGCGGCCGGGTAGGTCGCCGACCAGTTGGGTGCCGCCCACCGCGGTGGCGGCGAGCTCCTCATTCACTGCGGGCGTGAACACCACGCCCGCATCGTCGAGACGCTGTCGGACGCGACCCAACTCAAGGTCGAGCCCAGCGAGGGGCGAGCCCTCGTAGCCGCTCACGAACGCTGCGGTGCGAAAGCCGCGGAGCACGTCGAGCCGGCGCTGGTCGAGCACGAGCCGGACGATGGCCTGGATGCCCGATATGAGAGTCCGGCCCCCGTCCTCGCCGTACATGTCGTCGAGCCGGCGCTGCGGCGGTGCCGCCAGGGCCGGTGCCTGGCTGCGTTCGGCGATGTGCATCAGTCAGCCCACCGCGCCGACGGGCCGACCCAGCCGGTGTGCCGCCATCTCCTCGGCGACCGCCAGGGGTGTTCGCCCGGTGCGGTCGGCCTCCTTCGTGATGCGCGCCACCCGGTCGCCGATGGCGAGCAGTGACTCCTCGAGCTTGTCCTCACCCCAGTCGGCACGCACCGCGTGGATGCAGATGACCCCCCCGGCATTGATGACGAAGTCGGGGATGTACAAGACCCCACGCGCGGCGAGCGCCGTTGCCATGTCGGCCGTGGCGAGCACGTCGTTCGCGCCACCGGCCAGGATCGAGCAGCGCAACGAGCCGACGGTCGCTGCATCCACCACCTTGGCGGTTGCGCAGGGAGCGAGCACGTCGCAGGCTGCCGTGAGCGCGGCGCCCGGCTGGACGGCCCGGCCACCGATCTCGCCGGCCACGCTGCTCGCCCGGTCCGCGTCGACGTCGGCGACGGTGACGTCGGCTCCGCCCGCCGCGAGGCGCCGGGCGAGGTCCGCACCCACGTGGCCGACGCCCTGGACCACCACACGTGCACCGGCAACGCGTCGCCCGGTGCCTATGAGGGCAGCTTCGATGCCGGCGAAGACCCCGAGCGCGGTCGACGGTGAGGGGTCGAGCTGCTGGCAGGAGACCTCGTCGGCGACACTGCCGATGACGGCGAGGTCCTCGACCGAGGTGCCCATGTCGACGCCGGGGATGTAGGTGCCACCGAGGCGCTGGACGCAGCGGCCGAATGCCCGGAGCTGGGCGCGGCGACGGCCGGCCGCGTCGTCAGCACCACGTCGGTCGTCTCGCAGGAGCACGGACTTGGCACCGCCGTAGGGGAGGTCGGCGCACGCGTTCTTGAGCGTCATCGCGTGAGCGAGCCGGCGCGCCTCGTCCTCGGCTGCCTGCTCACTCGGGTAGGCCAGCCACCGCACGCCGCCGAGGCCTGGGCCGAGTGTCGTGTCATCGATGGCGATGACGCCACGCAGTCCGCTCTCCTCGTCCTGGCATCGGATCACCTGCTGCGTCATGCGGCTCCCCCTCTACGACTCGCCACGCTCGAATTGAATACCCATTGGACGGGTGACGGATCGGATTGGGTCGATGTGGACGCAAAGACGCAATAGAAGCGCGATTCTGGGAGAGTTGACGCAACAGGGGGAGGGTCATGGACGACGCGACGACCTTGGACCGGACGGACCACGAGATCCTGGTGCTGTTGGAGGAGAACGCACGCAGGACGATGGGTGACATCGCCGAGCGCGTGTCCCTGTCGACGTCGGCGGTCAAGCGCAGGATCGACCGGATGGAGCGTGCGGGTGTGATCTCGGGCTACACGGTGGTCGTCGACCACGCCAAGCTCGGACGGCCCATCCAGGCCTTCACCGAGGTCCGTTTCGCCGGGACGGCTGACATGGGCGAGATCCGTACCGCCGCCACGCGCCTCCCCGAGGTCCAAGCCGTCTTCACCACCGCCGGTGACCCTGACGCGCTGGTCTGGATCCGCGTGCAGGACGTCGAGCGGCTCGGCTGGGTCATCGAACAGCTGCGGCGCAGTGGTCGGGTGACCGGGACCAAGACCTTGATCGTGCTCGAGACGTGGACCCGCCACCGCGCCATCTCGACGTTCGGGCCCGACGTCGCTTGAGCCCTCCTGTCCGACCACACTTCAGGCGACAGCGACAGCGACAGCGACAGCGACAGCGACGGCGACGGCGTCCGACGGAGGCGGGAGCCTCGCCGGGACGAATGTGGCATGCCATCATGGGCCAGAGGTGAGCGCCATGGACTGGAAACTCGAGCTTGTCGTGCTCCCGGTCGCCGACGTGGACCGGGCCAAGGCTTTCTATCTGGAGCAGGCGGGCTTCGACCTGCTCGTGGATCATCGCGAGGGGGAGACCTTCCGGGTGGTCCAGGTCACCCCGCCGGGCTCGGCGTGCTCCGTTGCCCTCATGGCCAACCCCGGGGCCGCCGGCTCGGTCCAGGGCCTCCACCTCGTCGTCGACAACGTCGACGCCGCACACGACGACCTCGCCTCCCGTGGGGCCGGACCGAGCGAGGTCTTCCACTTCGACGCCGGGACGCAGGTCCCGGGCCCCGACCCCGAGCGCCGGGACTACAACTCGTTCCTCAGTTTCGCCGACCCCGACGGCAACGCCTGGCTGGTCCAAGAAGTGCGGGGGTCCTCCGCCCCGGCCGGGGAGAGCGCCCCGGGTTGAGCCGGGTGCTCGCCGGCGGGCCCGGGCCGGTCAGCCGCCGTGGGGGCCGAACGGCGTCGGTGCCAGGACACGATGGCGTGGTCGGGACGACCCTGGCCGGCGCACTGAGCGCTTGGGTGCTCGACACGGAGTAGAGCCCCGCGTTCGATGATGTCGTCATCGCCACGTTGGCTCCGGTGCCGGTCTCATTGGCACCATCGGCCACCAGCACCGCACCGTTCGACAGGGCGACCGCCGAGGCAGCGGCCCGGGCCGCCCGTATCGAGCCGGTGTCGGTCCACGATCCGGTGGCCGGCTGATAGATCTCCGCCGAGCTCACGGCCAGGCCATTGCTCTCGCCGCCGGCAACGAGCAGCAAAACGGCTCTTCATTGATTGGAGAATGCAGGGCAACGCGTGCGCGTCCCATTCGCCCAATCGACGACTCTTGCTGTCGGCCATCATGGACTCTTGCAACCCCCGTTTGTCGGCCCGCGTCGGTGCGGGTGTTACTACAGGGTAAATTGTGCATTCCGACGGACCGAAGCGGCAGGACCGAAGTATGAACAAAGCGGCAGGATTACCGGCCTCGAATCGCGCGAGGCGCCTCGGGATCAGTGTCGCTGCAGTCCTGATGTTGGGCAGCACGCTTCCCTTGCTGGCCGCGTCCAGCGCCTCCGCCGGCACCGGAACGCCGAACATCACCCTCACCGAGAAGGCGCCGGCGGCAGTCCTCTACGGATCGCCGGCGACCGTGTCGTTGACGGTCACCAACGACTCGGTGTCGACGCCCGGCTACAACGTCGGCTTCCGTGACGTGCTCCCGGTCGGCGTCGCCTATGTCCCCGGGAGCACCCTGCCCACCAACTTCGGCGAGCCGACGGTGCTCGCCAACGAGCCCTCGACCGGGCAGACGACGCTGCTGTGGCCCAACGCCACCGACCTGCAGCCCGCGGCGACGGAAACGCTGACCTTCTCACTGCAGGCGGCAGTCGAGCCGGCCACCGACGAGCTGCTCCCGAACAGCACGTACACCGACGCATCGTCGGTGTACGTCAACACCAACCCGCGCACCATCCCATCGTTCGACGCGACCGGCGCCCCGGTGGCGGCGAGCTACACCGGAAGCGACACGGCGAGCGGGACCACCACCATCAGCCCCATCGCCCTCGCGAAGTCGCAGTCCATGCCCGAGGCCGAGCTGTCGCGCGGTGTCCACGACCACCTCGACACCTACACCTTGACCGTCACCAACTCGGCGAAGGACGCGACCAATAGTGTCGTCGTCGATGACTACCTGCCGGCGGGGCTCGAGTTCCTCGGCTGCGGGGGGGTCGACAACACGACGAACGCCTCGGGGACCAATCCGGGGTCCAAGCTCGAGTACCCGGGTGCCCCCAGCCTCGCCGCTGGGCCCACGTTGTCGTCGAACTGCCCGGCGCCCGCAGTTGTCCAGACCGTCGGCCTCACGCCGTCTGGCGGGGATGGTTCCCAGCCCGCACAGCCCATCACGCCGGGGAGCGCGGTCTACACCCACGTGGAGTGGGACCTGTCGAACATGGCGCCGGGGCAGACGACGACCATCACCTACCTCGCCGCGGTGCCCTTGAAGGAGAACACCCTCACCTGGTCCGGTGGCACCGCACCGCCAACGACCGGGGCGCAGGCGTCGAACCTCGACAACAACAACGGCCCGCAGACCGTGAACGGGCAGTCGCTCTCCAACCTGGCGACCGTGAGCGGCGGCTACACCGGCCCGGTGGCGCCGGGCACCCCGACCACCGCCACCGCTGCCGCCACGAGCACCGTCGAGGCGGTCGACCTCGCCATCCAGAAGTCCATCGACAACCCGGACTTCTCGCAAGGGACGGTCCACACGTGGACGCTGCACTACGAGACGAGCGAGTATCGCTACAGCACCGGGACCGTGGTCACCGACACCGTGCCGGCGGGCCTCTGCCCGCTCGGGACCCTGAACTACACGACAGACGGCGGCGCCGACTGTAATCCGCGCTCGGGCGTCGGGCCGAGCCCCGCCTACTCGAGTGTGACCGAGAACCCCGACAACAGCTTCACCGTCAACTGGGATCTCGCCACGCTTCCCCCGAACACTGACGGGACCATCACGTTCCCCACCCTCGACCGCAGCGACTACCCCGGCCCCCCCGTGGTCTCTGCGGACTCGCTGTCGAACCACGTGACCATCACCGGCACGGTGAACGGGACGTGCGAACTGAACGGCACCCCGGACCCGACGTGTGCGAACGGCGGCACGGTCCTGCCCGGCGAGGGGACGCCGGGCGCGGCGAGCAACGACTCCGAGGCGACTGAGACCACCTCGCCGCCGTCGGTCCTGAAGGAAGTGGCTGTCCCGCCGGCCACGCCGGGCGGCGCTGTCAACTGCAACACGGCCACCTACGTCGCCGAGCCCACTCAGCCTGTGTATGCCAATGGCGACACCATCTGCTTCCAGCTGGAGGCGACAGCCCCCTCGGGCGTCAACACCAAGAACCCCGTCATCACCGACATCCTCCCGCCCAACTCGACGCTGGTAGCCGGTTCGGTGACCGAGAACGCCGGGAACACGGTGCCGGTCGCGAGCATCGACACGACGACGGCCGGCCAGGTGACCTGGACGCTCGGCACGACCGTCCCGGGCGGGGGCTCGAACCTCTATGTGCCGCCCGGTGCGATCTTCTCCTACGACCTCGCCGTCAAACCCACGGCCGACCCGGCCGCCGGCAACACCTTCGACATCGTCGACAACCTGATGAAGGTGACCGCGGTCAACGACGCCGGTGTCGCCATCTCGCTCCGCTCCCAGGCCGGTTACCTGCTTAGCCGACCCATCCTGACGCTGGCCAAGAGCGTGGCCAGCGTCAACGGCGCCCCGCCGACCGGAAACCCCACGCAGGTGGGCGACAGCTCGGTGGTCGCCTACAACGTGGCGCTCAGCAATGCGGGCCTCGTCCCCGCCGTCAACACGGCGATCACCGACACGCTGCCCAGGCAGGTCACCTCGTGTGCGTCGATCAGCACCATCACGAACGGCGGCACCTGTCAGTCGGCGAGCCAACCGGTCACCATCACGTGGAGTGGCGTCGGCGTGCCCGCCGCCACCAATGCCACGCCCTCGGTGCCAGGCACCACGACGCTCGGGTACTCCGTCAACCTCAGCACCCTCGCCAACAAACCGGCGAGCGGCGAGCCGCTCACCAACACCGCATCGGTCACCAGCTACCAGAACCAACCGAACAACGGCGGAACGCCCGTCACGTACACGCCGGGTACGGGCGGCAGCCCGGCGGCCACCGGGTCAGCGACCGTCGAAGTGCCGCTCCCCACCCTGGCGAAGGTCGCGACCGTCGGCGGCGGCGACGGCGGGACGAACCCGACGGCGCAGGCGACCATCGGCGAGACGGTCAATTACACGGCCACCACCGTCATCCCGGGTGATGCCACGGTCTACGGCGCGGCGATCACCGACCCGCTCGGCACCGCCCTCACCTATGCGTCCGCCGTGCCCCTCGTCGTGACCCTGAACGGCTCCGCCGCCACTGCAGCGACGGCGGGCATTACCGCCGGTGAGGCGGCCAACACGGTCACCGTGAGCTTTCCGACCGGAGGCTTCAGCACCGCACCGGGTGCCCCGGCGACCATCGCCGTCAGCTTCGGCGCCACCGTGGCCAACGTGGCGGCCAACGTCGCCGGGAGCAACGTCACCAATACCGCCACACTCAGCTGGAAGGACTCGACCGGCGCGGCGGTCACGCCACTCACTGCCAAGGCCATGACCGCGGTGGTCGAGCCCAACATCGGCGTGAAGAAGACCGACGGCACCGGCGGCGCCGCCGTGGCGCCCGGCGCCGCCGTGTCCTACACAATCGTGGTCTCCAACCCGAAGAACGGGGCCAAGACCTCGACCGCCCACCAGGTGGTCGCCACCGACACGTTGCCCGCCGGGCTGACCTATGTCGTCGGCAGCGCCGTCCCGGTGCCGACGACGATCTCAGGGCAGGTTCTCACCTGGGTTCTGCCCAACGTCGCCCCCGGGGCGACCCAGACCATCACCCTCAAGGCCGTGACCCCCAACCCGATCATCGGGCAGGAGACCTTCATCAACGCCGCCGCCGTCACCGCGGCGAGCCTCGACGCCACCTCCCCGGGCGCGCGCACGAGTGCCAACCTGCCCGTCGGCACCATCACCGGGTACTCGGCCAGCTCGAATGACACGGTGACTGCAGCCGGCGCGGCCGTGACGAAGACGGCCTCTCCCACCTCGGTGATCGTGGGTGGCGACACCACCTACACCGTCACCGCCGCGGTGCCGGCCAACACCTCGTTCCCCAATCTCGTCGGGGTGGACACGTTGCCCGACGGCATGACCTTCGACGCCTACGGCGCGATCAGCTGCCTCAACGCGGACTCGACGCTCTGCGGCAGTGACTACGTGGGCAAGGCGCTCGAGACCCCGACGAAGGCAGCCAACGGCACCACCGAGCTGGCGTGGTTCATCGGCAACCTGGCGCCGAGCACCCAGGTCCGCACCATCACCATCACCTACACGGCTTACCCGGCTGAGACGAATCACCTCGGCAACCCCATCACCCCACCGCTCAACAACTCGGTCGCCGCGCGCTGGAACCTGGTGGCCGGTCCCGACCCGACCGGGCTGCCGTTCACGCTGCCGACGCTCACCTCGAAGTCCTCTACCGCCCCCGTCGGCGTGTTGGCTCCGAACCTCGTGGTCACCAAGTCGGCCGGGACCGCGTCACCCACGCCGGGCAAACCGATCACCTACACGGTGACCGTCACGAACACCGGCACGGCCACCGCCTACGACGCCACACTGTCGGACCCCCTTCCCGCCGGACTCGCCGCGCCGAGCGCCATCTCGGGCGGGGGCACCTTCACGGCCGGCGCAGGGCCGGGGCCCGGCACCATCAACTGGACGCTGCCGGCGATCGCCCCCGGCGGCGCCAATGCGCTGGTGTACACCTTCACGACGACCCTGGTGTCGCCCTCCATCACCACCGGCGCCACACTCTCCAACACGGCGACGACGTCGACCTACGACGCCTTGCCGGGAGGCCACGCCAGCGACCCGACGCGCTATCCCCTCTACGGGCCGGCCAGCGGCTCGGGCTCGGTCACCCCGATCTTCCCTGCCCTCGCCACCGCCAAGGCGGCGTCCAACGGGTCGGCGACCGCTCAGGTAAACCAGCCCTTCGGCTGGACCGTCACCGTCACCGACACCACGGCCGCCCCGGCGAACAACGTGTCGGTGACCGACGTCCTCCCGGCCGGATGGAGCTATGACGCGAACAGCGCGACGGTCAACGGCACCCTGCTCGACGCGAGCCAGGTGACCGTGACGGGCCAGACGCTGACCTTCAGCGGTCTCGGCTCGGTGGTGCTCGGCGGGTCGCCGCTCGTCGTGACGTATCTCGCCACCCCGGGCCCGACCGCGGCGCTCGGTGCGGCGGCGAACACCAACACCGCCTACTCGAGCGGAGCCGATGCAAGTGGGGCCACCGGCAACGCGTCGGGGCCCTACAAGTCGACCACCGCCAGCGCTTCGGTCACCCTTCCCGCCGCCGACCTGGCCTTGCAGAAGACCCTCAACGCGCCCATCGTGCCGGGCACGCCGTCCACCTGGACGCTCAAGGTCTCGAACCTCGGGCCGTCGTCGGCGACCGGGCTCACCGTCGTTGACACCCTCCCCGCCACCGCGACCGCCATCAGCGGGACCGGTGGGTCGTGGAGCTGTTCGCCGGGCACCGGGCCGAGCTCGAACGTGCTCACCTGCACCTCGCCCGAGAGCCTCGCCAGCGGGCTCTCGGACTCGAGCCTCCAGGTGACCGCCACGCTGCCCACGTCGGCGACCGCCTCGGTCACCAACACCGCGGTTGTCTCGAGCACGTCGGGGCAGTTCGACCCCAACACCTCCAACAACACGAGCTCGGTGACCTCCACCCCCACACCCGAGTCGAACCTGGTGATCACCAAGTCCCACAGCGGCGACTTCGTGGCGGGCGAGGAAGGAAGCTACGCACTCTCGGTGACGAACCGGGGGCCCTCCGACGCCGCGGGCCCCTTGACCGTCACCGACCAGCTCCCGGTCGGCGAGTCCTTCGTCTCGTTCGCCTCGGCCGGCGGCGTGACCCCCGCCTGGAACTGCTCGGCGACGGGGGCCGCACCCCAGCTGATCACCTGCGCGCTGCCCGGGCCCCTGGCCGCCAACACGGCGGCACCCGGGCTCACCCTCACCGTTGCCGTGGCCTCGTCGGTGGCCGGCACGATCTCGAACACCGCGACCGTCTCGAGTCCCACGCCTCCCCCTCCGGGTGACGGCCCCAACCGCACCTCGACCGACGTGGCCACCGTCAACACCTCGGCCGACCTCAGCATCTTCAAGGTCCACCAGGGGACCTTCGTCGCCGGGCAGAACGGCAGCTACACCATCACCGTCGCCAACTCCGGGCCCTCCGACGCGGCGGCCCCGGTCGTCACCGACCAGCTGCCGGTGGGCGAGACCTTCGTCTCGGCGGGGGTCTCGGGCAACCCCAACCCGACGTGGAACTGTGCGGTGACACCCGTCGCCCCGACGCAGCTCGTCACCTGCACGCTGAGCGGCCCCCTCGCCGCGGGAATCACCGCACCGGTGCTCAACCTGGTGGTGGCGATCGCCCAGGATCAGACCATCGCCTTGCTCAACACGGCCTACGTCTCGAGCACCACGCCCGACCCCAACCCCACGTGCTCGCTCGACACCCCGCCGGCCACGCAGAACTGCTCGCAGGACAACTCGTCAGCGCCCGCAACCTTCGCCGATCTGGTCATCAAGAAGACGCCGATCGGCCCGTTCGTCGCCGGGCAGCAGGCGACCTACGACCTCGATGTCACCAACGAGGGTCCGTCGCTCGCCCAATCCCCCGTCACCGTCTCGGACCAGTTGCCGGCCGGCGAGACGTTCGTCTCGGCCGATCCCGCCGGCTCGCCCACGTGGAGCTGCAGCGCCAGCCCGACCCAGGTCGTGACCTGCACGCTGTCCGCACCGCTCCCGGCGGGTGCCGGCGCGCCGACCATCGTCCTCGTGGTGGCACTCGATCCGTCGGTGCCCGCCGGCCCGATCACCAACACGGCCACCGTCTCTAGCCCCACCCCGCCGCCGGCCGGTGACGCCGGGAACCGTTCGGACACGGCAACCCAGGCGGTCACCACTCAGGCGACCCTCCAGCTGACCAAGACCCCGTCGTCGCCGGCGTTCATAGCCGGTGACCAGGGCAACTACACCGTGGAACTCACCAACACCGGGCCGTCGGACGCGCAGTCGCCGCTCGTGTCGGATCCGCTGCCGACCGGCGAGACCCTCGTCAGCGCCAGCGCACCGAGCGGGTGGGACTGCACGGGTACGGCAACCGTCCAGTGCACGACGGCCGGCTCGCTCGCCGCCAACGCGTCGGTGACCTTCACCATCGTCGTGAAGGTGGCATCCGGGCAACCCGACGGGACGATCGTCAACACCGCCACTGCATCGAGCCCGACGGCCCCCCAGGTCGTGACCGCGGCGGCTTCGGTGCAGGTGGCGCCCGAGGCCACCCTCCAGCTGACCAAGACCCACGTCGGGGATTTCGTGGCCGGCACCAACGGGGTCTACACACTCACCGTCACCGATCTCGGACCCTCCGACGTCCAGGCGCCCGTCACGGTCACCGACACGTTGCCGGCGTCCGAGACCTTCGTGAGCGCGACGGGCGGCACGGGCGCTGACACCTGGTCGTGCGTGCAGGCCCCGGTCCAGACCGTGACCTGCACGTTGAGCGCGCCGATCGTGGCCGACACCGCCGCTCCGACGATCACCATGACGGTGGCGGTGGCCGCCGACGTCTTGCCGGCCTCGGTCGTCAACACCGCGGCGGTGACCGGCACCCTCGTCGGAGGCGTGGTCACGCCCGTCCCGGCGGTCGCCTCCGATCCGACCACCATCACCACTGCGGCCGACTTGTCGCTCACCAAGCACCACACCGGGGCGTTCACGGTCGGGTCCACGGGAAGTTACACGCTCATCGTGGGCAACGCCGGGCCCTCCGACGCGACTGGCCCCGTGATTGTCACCGACCCGCTGCCCAACGGCGAGACCTTCGTGTCGGGCACCGGCGGGGCCGTCCCCGACGACTGGACGTGCACGGCCGCGGGGCAGCTGGTCACCTGCTCGTTGCCCGGTCCGCTCCGAGTCGGGACCGAAGCACCCCCGATCGAACTGCTGGTGGGCATCGGTGCTGCCGCCTACCCCGGTGTGACCAACACGGCGAGCGTCACCAGCGCGACCGCGGACCCCGACCCTTCCAACAACGCGTCGAGCGACCCGGCGATCATCGTGCTCCCGATCACCGGCGACCCCGAGACCGGCACCGGCACCGGCACCGGCGGCAGCGGCGGTGGTGCGTCGGGCACCGAGGTGTCGACGGGTACGCAGTCGACGGCGACCGGTGGCCTCGCCTTCACCGGCTTCGAGCTCGCCGGCTCGCTCGGCCTCTCGATGCTCCTGCTCCTCGCCGGGTCGGCCCTCGTCTGGGTCTCCCGGCACCGGCGCCGCAGGTCCCCCGACAACAGCTGACGGCGCGGACTCAGCTCGAGGATGGCTTCGGCGACCGTGCGCCGGCCTCTGCCTTAGGCGGTGCCCGGCACCTCGCCCCCGCCGAGGTCGACCTGGGGGCTCGCCGTGTCGGCGGCACCTCGAGACGAGTGGCGCTTCTTGCGGCGGTGGCGCACCGCAAGAGTGATCAGCGCGGCGCCCGTCACCACGCCGACCACGAGGGCGGCGATGTCCGCCGAGCTGCTGTGCCCCGTCACGACCCGGCCGACGCCGTAGGCGCCGAGTCCGATCGAGAGCATGAAACCGAATGATGCGATGAAGTTCCACAGCGCGAACTGGCTGTGCTTCATCTTGGCCGTGCCCGAGATGATGGCGGGCGTGAAGAAGACGGCGAGACGGCCCCAGCGGGCGTAGGCCTGCTCACCCTTCTCCATCATGCGCTGGCGGCGCTCCTGTCGCTTGCCGGGCCGGTCTACGAGGCTCCGCCCGTAGCGGTTGCCGATGGCATAGCCGACGAGGCCGCCGACCTCGCCGGCGATCGTCCCGACGATGATCACGACGACGATGTTGAGCTTCCCCTGGCTGGCGGCGACCGCCGCGGCGCCCGCCACCGTCGCCCCGATGAACGGGACGCCCGCCCATGACGCGGCGACGGCAAGGAAGAGCAGCACCTCTTGCCAGGCGTTCGACCAACTGAGGGTACCGAGCATGGGCTCGACCAGCTCGGAACCGTGGACCAGCACCCCCGCAGCTTGGCATGTCCGGAAACGGGCACGGGCTCGTTTCGCTGCGGCCCTCCTATGCTGCGGCCATGAGCGGTGCGGCCCAGGCGGAGCGACAGGAGCTGGCCGCGTTGCTGGACCAGCTCGGCCCCGACGCCCCCACCCTGTGCGCCGGGTGGAGCACCGCCGACCTGGCCGCCCACCTCGTGATCCGCGAGCGCCGCCCCGATGCGGCGGCGGGCATCGTCCTCGGCCCCCTGGCCGACTACACGGCCAAGGTGCAGGACCAGGTCCGTCAGTCGACGCCCTATCCACGCCTGGTCGAGCGCGTCCGGTCCGGGCCGCCGGCGGTGCTGCGGCCCTTCGACGACGCACTCAACACCGCCGAGTACTTCGTCCACCACGAGGACGTGCGCCGCGCCCGCGAGCCGTGGACGCCGCGCACCCTCGACGACGCCGAGACGAAGCTGCTCTGGTCGAGACTCGGCCTCCTCGGACGCCAGCTGGCCCGGCGCGCGCCGGTCGGCGTCGAGCTCATCGCGCCGGGCCTCGGCAAGAAGCTGGTCAAAGGTGGCGACCAGGTCGTCTCGGTCACCGGCGATCCAGGCGAGCTCCTGCTCTGGGCCTTCGGGCGCGCCGGCGCCGCCCTGGTCGAGCTGAGCGGCGACAGCGAATCGGTCGAAGCCCTGCGCGCCACGAAGCTGGGCTTTTGAGAACATCGGACGAACGGTTGTGACGGGCCCTGTGCCGAGACCTACCGTGGAGCACATGGAGCCAGAACGATGAACATCGTGGTCACGAACGTGAAAGGTGGGGTCGGAAAGACCACAACCACCATGTACCTGGCGGCGGCGGCCGCGTCGCGCGGCCGTGAGGCGGTCCTGGTGATCGACGCCGACCGCCAGGCGTCGTCAGCCGAGTGGTTCGACGCCATGCCGCTCGACGAGGTCGAGCTGGTCGAGGCTCCCTCCGAGCGGACCGTCACCCGGGCCATGGGCCGCCATGGGGGCATCGCCGTCGTGGACACGCCGCCTGGTGACGAGCGGATCGTGCGGGCCGCCATCGCCGCGGCTGACGCCGTCGTCATCCCGACGCGCGCAGGTGGGGTGGAGACCTCGAGGGTGGTGGCAACCCTCGAGATGATCCCTTCGGCGACGCCCTTTGGGGTGGTGGTCTGCGCCGCCCGGCTGGGCACCAACGACCTCACCGAGACCATTCAGATGTGGACGGCCGAGAAGGTCCCGATCTGGGGCGTCATCCCTGAGCGGGTCGCCATCGCCGCGGGGCCCGAGAGCCGCCTGTCGCGCGAGGGGCTCGAGGCCTATCACGCGGTGCTCCGCAGGGCGCTCCGGCGTCGCAGCGCCTGAGTTCGACCGCGGGCGCCGCGCTCTTGGCGGTTCGGGACTGAGGTTCGGGTCCTCCCCGTTGGCCTCGCCGCCGGTCGCTACGCTGCGGGCCGGCACGAGGGAGGGCACATGAGCGAGGGAGCGGGGAGCGCGGCGGTCGCCGGGGGGTCAGGGCTCCTCTCGGGCAAGGTCTGCGTGGTCTCGGGGGTCGGGCCCGGCCTCGGCCGCAAGGCCGCCGTCGCCCTTGCGGTCCACGGCGCCGCCGTGGTGCTCGGGGCCCGCTCGCCGTCCACCCTCGACGATGTCGCAGCGGAGATCGTCGAGGCGGGGGGACGCGCGCTCGCGGTGCCCACCAATATCGCCGATCCGGCGGCGTGCGCGGCGATCGTCGCGGCGGCCACCGAGGAGTTCGGTGGTGTCGACGTACTCGTCAACAACGCCTTCCGCTTCGACGCCTTCCAGAGTTTCGAAGAGGTCGACCTCGACCGGTGGCGCAAGATCATGGAGACCAATTTGTTCGGCTCGCTCCAAATGACGAAGGCAGCGGTGCCCGCCATGCGAGCGCGTGGAGGCGGGTCGGTGGTGATGGTCGCCTCAATGGTCGCACGGCGACCGCAGCCGCTTCAGGGGGGCTACGCCATCTCGAAGGGCGCGCTGCTCACCGCCACGCGCGTGCTCGGCTTCGAACTGGGCGCAGCCGGAATCAGGGTGAATGCCGTGGTGCCGGGCTGGATGATGGGTCCGGCGGTCGAGATCTACGTCCAGATGACCTCCGCGGCGCGCAACATCAGTGAAGAGGCGGTCCTCGCCGAACTCACCGAGCGCATCCCCGTCGGCCACATCCCGACCGACGACGAGGTGGCCGGCACCATCGTCTACCTGGCGTCAGACCTCTCGGCGTCCCTCACCGGTCAGGCGATCGACGCCAACGGCGGCGAAGTCTTCGACTGAGTGCGCCGAATCGAGTGCGCCAGCCCGTTCGGGCAGGCTGGGAAGGTGCTGACGCACGTCGACCCCCCGGTCCCCCGACGGGCCACCACAGAGGAGGCGGGGCAGGTGGCGGAGCTGTGGCTCCGCTCGAGACGGGCCGCGGTCCCCGCCATCCCGGCTCCCGTCCACAGCGACGAGGAGGTGCGGGCCCACTTCGCCCTCGTCATCGCCGGATGCGAGGTGTGGGTGCTCGACGGTGCCGAAGGGGCCGTCGTGGCCCTGCTCGTCCTCCGCCCCGGGTGGGTCGACCAGCTCTACGTCGATCCTGCCCGCACCGGGCAGGGCCTCGGTTCCGCACTGCTCGACCTGGCCAAGTCCCGCGGCGGGGGGGCGCTCGACCTCCGGACGTTCGAACGCAACGTCGGCGCGCGGCGCTTCTACGAGCGTCACGGGTTCGCCGAGGTCGCAACCACCGCCGGCGACAACGAGGAGGGGGCACCCGACGTCCGTTACCGGTGGACCCCCACCAGTGTGACGCCTGCTGGCGCCCGGGGGGGCTCGACGTAGGCTCGACCGCTTGCGGCCGGAAGCGGCCGAGGCCCGGCACCGATCCGAAGGAGGACGAGGTGTACATCGCACCCGCCGACCGCAGCACAGGCGAGCCGGAATGGCGGCCGTTCGTCGAGGCGCAGGGCTTCGGGCACCTCGTCGCCGCCGGCCGAGGTCGCGATGTGCCGGTCGTGGTGCCGACGCAGTTCGTCCTCGACGCAGACCGGGTGCTGCTGCACCTGGCGGGCCCGAACCCGATCTTCGCCGCCCTCGCCGAGCAGCCCCGCGTCGTCCTGAGCGTGGCCGGTGACTGGTCCTTCATCCCCTCCGCGTGGAAGGCCATCGACGGCGAGGACCCGGCGCTCGGCATCCCGACCACCTACTACGCCGCGGTCCAGATCGTGGGCACCGCCACGGTGTCGAGCGACCCGACGGCCATCGCCGAGGTGCTGCGGGCGCAGCTGGGTGCCCTCCAGCCCGAGGTCACCATCGCCGACCCCGAGATGGCCCACCAGCCGCAGCTGCGCGCCATCCGGGCCATCACCGTGGCCGTCGAGGAGGTCCGGGCGAAGTTCAAGTACGGCGGCAACGTCGACGCGGCGCACCGCGCGGCGGTGGTCGAGCGCCTGCGCGAGCGCGGGGCGCCCGGTGACCTTGCCGCTGCGGCCCACACCGAGCGCAGAAGCAGCGGCAACGGGCTCGGCGCGTCGGCGCAACCGGCGTGCCCGGCGCCGGGCAGCCCGGTCGGCGAGACTGGCACGTGACCGACATCGTTCGAGGGAGGCAGCAGATGCCCTACAGCGACCAGCGGGTGGTCCACGACGCGGACGCCCACATCATGGAGACCCCGACGTGGCTGGCGGACCACGCTGACCCGGGGCTACGGGGCCGCATCGCCCCGTTGCGGTACCCGAGCGGCAACGAGCTGCGCCAGACCGGCGACCCCGACGAGCAGCTGCGTGATCTCACCGCCTCGTTCGAGCGCCTCCGGGCCACCCACGCCTCCGAGGAGTACCGGGCCGAAGAAGAGCAGCTCATCATGGCGCGCAAGAACTTCGCCGCCACCGGCTCGTTCATCCCAGAGGACCGCGCGCGCGCGCTCGACCTGCTCGGGTTCTCCAGCCAGCTCGTCTTCAACACGTTCCACAACCGCAAGCTCCACGACTGGGAGCACTCGGGCGATCTCGACCTCGCCTACGGGGCGGCCCGCGCCCACAACCGCGGCATGATCGAGTTCTGCTCGGTGGACCGCCGCCTGCTCAGCACCTGCTATGTCCCGCTCGCCGACTTCGAGCGAGCCGAGCAGATGGCGGCTGAGGCCATCGCCATGGGAGCGGCCGCCCTCCTCGTGGCCTCGGGCTGCCCCGCCGGCCACTCGCCGAGTCACCTGGGTCTCGACCCTGTCTGGGCGCAGGCGCAGGAGGCGGGGATCCCCGTCGTCTTCCACGTCGGGGGCACCGGCGACCTGATCGACCCCGCCTACTTCAGCAACGGCCTGCCGGTCCCGCCGGACTTCCACGGCGGCGAGGAGAACTTCCGCTCGGTCGACTACATGGGCATCCCCGGGCCGCCGGCCCAGACGCTCGCCACGATGATCTTCGACGGCGTCCTCGAGCGCTTCTCGGAGCTGCGCATCGGGGTGATCGAACAAGGGGCGATCTGGGTCCCGTCGTGGCTGCGCCAGATGGAGTCGGCCTTCGAGGCCTTTGCCCGGCACGAGGAACGGCTCCGGGCCCTCTCGCTCCGGCCCGCCGAGTATGTACGCCGACAGGTGCGCTTCACGCCCTACCCGACCGAGGACGTGGGCTGGATCGTGGCGCAGGCCGGCCCCGAAGTGGCCATGTTCTCCTCGGACTACCCCCACGTCGAAGGCGGCCGCCGACCATTGGAGCGCTTCGAGGCCTCCCTCGGCGACGCCAGCGAGGAGGTCCGCCGGCGCTTCTACGCAGAGAACTTCTTGGATCTCATGGGGACCGCCGCCAGCGTCGTCGCGGCGTAGGAGCGTGGCGCCGCCGGGCGCTGGTGTTCACGGAATCCTCATAGGTTGCGCACCGGTCCCTCACACGCCGGATCGACACTGCCTCCATGCGCACGCACAGTGACTCGGCGACCCTGCGGGACTCGCGCGACGTGGTGGGCGACCCCGAGGGACTCAAGGCGCGCATCGCCGAGGACGGGTACGTCTTCGTGCCGGGACTCCTCGATGCCGCCTCGGTCCGGGTGATCGGGCGGACCGCCCTCAGCCATCTCCAAGAAGCCGGGTGGACCGAACCGGGTGCGGACCCCGTCGCCGCCGCGCCTCGCCGACCGGTGCGGGCGGTGCGGATGCTCGACGCATTCGCCGACCCGGGGTACCGCCGGGTGCTGGCCGACCCCGGCTTCAACGCGGCCCCCTTCGCCTCGGCGCTGCACGGGCTCGTGGTCGACCTGCTCGGGCCCTCGGCGTTCTGCTACCCGCTCAAGGTGCCGCGCATCGTCTACCCCGCCTCGCTCGTGCCACGCCAACCCGGCGGCTACGTGCACAAGGACTACCGGGCGGTCCAGGACATGCTGACGTGCTGGGTCCCCCTGGGGGAGGTGCCGCGGTCGCTCGGCGGGTTGGCCGTCCTGCCCGGCAGCCAGCACTCCTCGGGTGTCGCGGCCCGGCCCCTGCGGCGGCTCGAGCCGGGGTGGCGGACCGCCGACTACGAGCCCGGCGACATACTCGTCTTCCACTGCCTTACGACCCATGCGGCCCTCCCGAACCGACAGGCCCGCATGCGGGTCTCGGCCGAGTACCGATTCCAACGCGCCGACCAGCCGGCCCCGAGGCGCATGGTGCTCGGCCCCCATGGCGTCGAGATGGGTTCACGGCTCTTCTCGGCGATGCCCTGGTGGCGGCCCGTCCCATGTACCCTGGCGCTCTTCGACGACGGCGGCGACCGCACCCGGGCCTCCCTGCCGGCGCCGCCGTCGCACCTCGTCACGTTCGCGAACTGACGCCCCGGCTCTCTCCTCCGTCTTCGAAGGTGACCTCGATCCCGTTCGGTGAGCGCACCGTGAGGGTCCGGAACTCCCAGCCCGGCCGCGGCCGTTCGACCGCCACCGCAAAGCCGATGCCCTCGCGCTCGAGGACCTCGACGAGGGCGTCGAGGTCGCCCACTTGGAACTGCCACGTCACCCCGTTGTCGTCGGGGCCGGCCCCGGGCCTCGCCGAGAGGCCGAACTCCACGGTGTCGTTGCCCACCGCCAGGAACCCGGGGTACTCGGGGCCCTCGAAGGTGGTCCTTAGGCCCAGCTTCTCGTAGAAGGCACGCTCGGCGTCGGGGTCGCGCACATGAAGGATGGGGACCAGCTGGCGGAGGAGTTCGGCCATGCGTCCAGCTTGGCCCGTGAGCGGTGCCACCGCACACATCGGACATCCCGCCGACTGGCGGGACCTTGCTTGGTCGGGCTGCCCGGATTTGAACCGGGGACCTCTGCGTCCCGAACGCAGCGCGCTAACCAAACTGCGCCACAGCCCGTCACCGGTCAATGACCGGCCGGATGGTCAGCCTAGCCGAGCCCTTGGCCGGCCTGAGAGGGAAGCGGGCCCGCACCGGGCTCGCCGCTGCGGTGTGCTTCCCGGTCGCTGGCTGCAGCCGGGGTGTCGGCCCCGTGGCGCCGGACCACGACCTTGGCGATGCGTCGCTTGTCCATCTCCACGATCCTGAATTCGAAGCGGCCGGCTGACAATTGCTCGCCCTCGTCGGGTATGTGGCCGAACACGTCGAAGAGGTAGCCGCCGAGTGTCACGTACTCGCCGTCGGGGATCGGCGCCTCGAGCCGCTCGCGCACCTCGTCCACGCTGGCACGTCCGTCGACCAGCCAGCGGTTGGCGTCCACACGGACGATCTCGGGCTCCTCGTCGTCGTCGAACTCGTCGGAGAGGTCGCCGACGAGCGGTTCGAGGAGGTCCTTGATGGTGGCGACGCCCGCCACCCCGCCGTACTCGTCGACGACGACCGCGAATCCGCGCCGGTGCTTGCGCATCTCGGAGAGGGCGTCGAGGATCCGGCGCGACTCGGGGATGATGAAGGGCTGGCGGAGCCGCCGTGAGATCTCGAGGGCGCTCGGGTCCCCCCCGCCGCCCTCGCCACCGGGACGCCGGCCGGTCCGGAAGAGGTCGTTCACGTACAAGACGCCCACGAGGTTGTCGAGGTCGTCGTGGACGACCGGGAAGCAGCTGTGGCCCGACTCGCGCACCGCGGTGGCGATGTCGTCGGCGGTGACGGGGATCTTGAGGGCGATGACGTCGACACGCGGGGTCATGACCTCGCGGATGTCCATGTCACGCAGGTCGGCCAGCTTCTCGACGATGATGCGCTCCTGCTCGGAGGCCGCCGAGTCGTCGTCGAGGCGCCTGCCGGCCCGAGTGTCGCGCTCACCGGGCTCCTCGCGCCCGAAGAGGCGGCCGAAGAGGCCGCCGGCCGCTGGTGGGGGCTGGGAGTTCTGTTCAGCCACTGGTCGGAAGCGCCGCCGAGGAGCTGGCGGCGGCGAGCGGCGTGGAAGCCTCGGCGACGAGGACCGGCACCGGTTGGTAGGACTCGTCCTCGAACGTCCCACCGTCGAGCAGGGCCCGCATGGCACGCCGCACCCGCAGCGGATCGAGCGGCTTCACCAGCCAGCCCTCCGCCCCCGAGCGCCGGGCCAGGAACACGTCGGGCCGCCGGTCGAGCAGCATCAGCACGGGCACATGGGCGATGTCCTGGTACGACTCCTCGAGACGCAACTCGAGGCAGACGGCCATCCCGCCCATGTTCCCCATCTGCATGTCGACGATGACGAGGTCGGGCGGGTCCTCTTTGACCAGTCGGAGCGCCTCGGGGCCCGAGGCGACGCCGATGACCTCGATCTCATCGCTCTCGACGGTGGCAGCCACGTCGCGCCGGACCGACGGCGCATCGCTGGCGACCAGAATGGTTGGCACTCCTTGACGTTACCTGACGCCGCGAGACCCGATCACCCCGCGGCCCGCTTGCTCTCGGCGGGGGCGAAGAGCTGGTCCGCCACGAGGGCGAGACCGGCGAGGTCGTGGACGTCACTGGCGAGGAGGGGCACGGTGGCCACCGGCGCAGGCGCCACCCGTGACGCGAGCTCGGCGATGGCGGCCGCGTCGCGTGTTGCTTGCGCGTCGAGCGTGGCCAGGTTGGCATAGAGCGTGGCGAGCGCGCTGCCCACGGGTGGCGCCGTCGCGTCGTCGTCCGTCGTGGTCCCAAAGCGCGGGTGGACGCGGTTCACCACGAGCGCCGCCGGCGCGACCCCGGTCTCGGCCAGGCGCTCGGCGAAGAACGACGCCTCGTCGAGCGAGTCCTGGCGCGGGGAGGTGACGAGCACGTACGCGGTGCTCGGGAGGGCGAGGAGCGCGCGCACGGCGCTCGCGCGCTCGGCGAAACCCTCCTCCATGCCCCCGAACGCCTGGAAAAAGGTGACGGCGTCCTGGACGATCTCCGCCCCGGCCACCTTCGCAATGGTGCGCAGCACCGCCTGGGCGGCGATACCGACCGCGCGGAAGTAGACGCGCGTCGGCATGAGGAGGGCGCGAAAGATCCGGTTCTCCAAGAAGTGGGTGAGCCGCCGGGGGGCGTCGAGCAGGTCGAGGGCGTTGCGGGTGGGCGGCGTGTCGACGACCACGGTGTCGAAGCGCCCGCTCTCGGTCAGCTCGTAGAGCTTCTCCATCGCCATGTACTCCTGGGTGCCCGAGAGCGCACCGGCGAGGTTCTTGTAGATGCGGTTGGACTGGATGGACTCCACCTGTTCGGGGTTCGCCGAATAGCGCGTGATCAGCTCGTCGAAGGTCCCCTTGGTGTCGAGCATCAGGGCGTAGAGCTCGCCCGGCCAGTCGCCCTCGACGAGAGTCGGGGTGTTCGGGAGCGATTCCACGCCGAGTGCGTCGGCCAGCCGTCGGGCCGGGTCGACAGTGACCACGCAGGCACGCCGCCCGGCACGCGCGGCCTCGAGCGCGAAGGTGGCCGACACCGTCGTCTTGCCCACGCCGCCGGGGCCGCAGCAGATGACCACCGGGCTGGTGGCGGCGATCGCCTCGAGCCGCTCGGCCCCGCTCGCTGTGCTGCCCGCGGCGTCGCTCACTGGTCGCCGACCGGGCCGTGGGCCATGCCGAGCTGGCCGACGCCCTTGGCCAGGGCGTCGGCGATGGTGCGCAGCTGCGCCAGCCCAATCGCGGGGTGGTCGAGGATCGGCACGCGCAACTGGGGCAGCGGGAGCTCGCGGCCGAGGCGCGCCACCTGCTCGGCCTGGAGCCCTTGGCGATGGAGGCGGAACTCCCGGGCGGCCTCGATCTCGGCCAGGCGCCCGGCCGACAGCTCGACCCCGGCGGTGGCGGCCGCGCTCGGCGCGCTGAGCACCAGCCCGTCGTCGGGCTCGTCGAAGGCGTTGATCACGACGGGGCCGAGCTGGACGCCGGCTTTGTCCTCGACGAGGTAGGCGGCTTCGATCGTCTCGGACACGGGCATCTCCTCGGGCAGGGTCACGAGCACGACCCGGCACCGCGAGGGGTCCTGGAGGAGCTCCACCACGCCCGCCGCCTGGCTGCGGACCGGGCCGCCGCGGGCCACGTCGAGCAGGCCCGACGCCGAGGTGAGGAAGGTCACGGCGTGGCCGGTGGCGGGGGCGTCGACCAGGATGAGGTCCGCCACCCGGTCGAGCTCGAGCGACTTCACCTTCCCGAGCACCAGCACGTCGCGGATACCGGGGATGGCCGTTGCCACCACGTCGATCACCCCGGAGCTGACGAGACGCTTCGAGACACGCTGGAGGCCATGGGTGGCGAGGTACTCGAGGAGCGCGTCATCGGGCGTGATGCGTCTCGCCCGCACACCGCCGCCCATGTCGGAGAGCTGGACCTCAGAGTATTCGAGCGCTTCGGGCGCGCCGAAGGCATGCTGGATACCCGAGCGGCCCTCCAGCTCGACGACGAGGACCGAGAGCCCGACCGAGGCCGCCATTGCGGCGAGCCCGGCGGTCACGGTGGTCTTGCCGACTCCGCCTTTGCCGGCGACCACCAGGACCCGGCTCTCTCGGCAGAAGCTGGCGACGTCCATCCGAGTGGCAGCGTAGCGCCGGGCACCGCGGCGTCAGCCCCGGGTGGCCCAAAGCTGCAGGTGACGGCCCCTTGTTCCCTGAACGGTGGCGGGGCTAGGTTGGCCTTGTCCGGGGGGGACGTCACTGAAAGGGGGGTGACCGTTGCAACAGCCAGTTGAGATGTGGCAAGCCAAGGCCGCGTGCCGGGGTCCACAGGCTGCGTCGTTCTTTCCGCCGTCACACGCGGAACGCAAGGAGGAAAAGGTCACGCGCGAGCGTCGGGCCAAGGCGATCTGCAGCGAATGCCATGTGCGCGACGACTGCCTCGACTACGCCATCCGCATCCGTGAGCCCCACGGCATCTGGGGCGGCCTGAACGAGATGGAACGCAAGCTGCTCCTCGAGCGCCGGGCCGGCTAAGCCACCCGGCCGGCTCAGCGTGCGCGCTGGGTCCAGCCGAGCACGGCGGGAGCCGTGTTCATCACGAGCACGAACAAGAGGAACGTGACCAGGTGCACGCCCGTGCACCAGATGCAGATGTTCCCGATGATGAGGAGTTCGGCGGCCACCAGGTAGAGCGCGAAGGCCATACCGACGATGGCGAGGGCGAAGCGGGCCAGGTGGATCCGCCGATCGGCGGATCGCCAGGCCCGAGGCGTCATGAAGCAGACGACCACCAGGTAGTAGGCGAGTCCCAGCACGGCGACGGGCATGCCGAGGAAGTGGCTCTGGGCACTCGTGGTCACCTTGGCGCAGTTGATGGTCCCAGAGTCCGAGCATGCGAGTGCCTGGGTGCCGACGTAGTGGGCCACGGTCAGGTAGGTGGAGATCCCGAGGCCGAGGAGTGCAAGCACGAACGACGCGGCGACCTTCCACGTCGGCAGCGTGACGATCCTCGAGGACTTCTGCGGCCGGGGCTTCTCGCGCAGCGCCATGGACCCCATGCCCTACGAGCTCAGGCCCATGGCCTTGGACGCATCGGTGACGCCCTTCGATGTGCACACCGAACCGGGCTGCTGGCCGGTGGTTGCGCAGATCGTGGCGGTGATGTAGTTGGCCGTCGCCACGATGGTCTGGGTCACCGGGTTGGTGGGGTCGCTCAGGCCGCCGGCGATCTGCTCACGGCTGAAGCCCGACAGGATCGACGGCGAGTAACTGGCCCCCGAGGAAAGGGCCTTGTTGCCGTAGTCGATGAAGGGGATCGCACCGGGCTGCGCCGAGGAGCCGAGATACGTCGCGGTGCTGTACTTGTTCACGAGCGCCACTTCTTCTGCGGTGAGCGGCGTGAGGACGGTGTACCCCGACCCCGATGCCGCCGGCACGTTCGAGAAGTGCTCGACCGGTCGGAACGTCACGTACGGGCTCTCGAACTTCGCCTTCACGAACGTGAAGGTCTGGGTGTTGGCATAGACGTCCTGGCCGGACGACTCCATCTCGCCGAGGCTCGAGAACGTGCCGAAACGGCTGAGGGCGGCGATGAGCGGCCAGCGCTCGGCCGCGCAGTACGGGCAGTACTCACCACCGAGATAGAAGACGCCCGGCTTGCCGTCGTAGGTGAGCGGCGTCTGGCCCTTGATCAGGGTCGGTGGCGTCACCGACGTGACCGGGGAGTTGATGCCCACCGTGTTGTAGACGCTGGCGGGGATGTTGGTCACGTCCTGGACCACCGACGCCGGGGCCGGGGTGAACGCCGTCGGGCCATTCGGCACCGTGGAGTTGCCCCCGGTGGCCTTGATGACCACGAGCACCACCACGATGATGAGGACGAGCGCGACCGCACCCCAGGTGAGCAGTGCGGTCGGGGAGCGTCGGTCACGCGGTGCGGGTCGCCCGCTCGGGCGGTTGCCGCCCTTCTTGGGCGGACCCGAGGCCTTCTTGGCGGCCTGGGCCTGCGCAGCCTTGCGGGGATTCGTGGGTGCCTTGCCCGATCCGTTGGAGCTGCGCTGCGACTTGGAGGCACCGCCTGCGCTCTTGGGCTTCTGGCCGGTGACCGGGCGACTCTGCTGCTTCGACTTGTCTTTGTCGGCCTGCGAGCGTGAGGGCGGCTGGGGGGTCTCGTCTGCCATGTAGGGGGGTCCTCGTGGGTCTGGGGCGCGGGCCGATGAGGCGAGCTGCGCCCGGAGATCTCCCAGCGAGCGTAGACCAGCCCGAGAAGTGATCGTCCGCGACCCACCCCGCTCTACCCGGGCGGGGGAGGTGCTGGCGGGTAGCGTCGGGGCATGGGCCAGTTCGGATGGAGACCACGTTGAGCGAACAGGCCCCGGTGGTGCTGCGCAACGCAGCCACGGTGATGATGGTGCGCGACGGGCCCGACGGTGACTCCGCACTCGAGGTCCTGATGGTTCGGCGCAATCTCAACTCGGACTTCGTCGGTGGCGCCTACGTTTTCCCCGGCGGAGCCGTCGACCCCACCGACGGCGGCCCTGAGGCGGAGGCGCTCTCGCCGGCGAGGAGCGACGCCGTGGCCAGCGCCATCCTCGAGGTACCGACGGGTGGGCTGGCGTACTGGGTGGCTGTGCTCCGCGAGCTCTTCGAGGAGGCGGGGGTGCTCCTCGCCACTCGGGCCGACGGCTCACTGCTCTCCTTCGCACGCGACGACGACGAGCGTCGCTTCGTCGAGCACCGCCGCGCCCTCAACGCCGGTCAGCGGCGCTTCCTCGACATTTGCGGCGAGGAGCGGCTGCTCCTCGCCGTCGAGCGCGTGCACTACTTCGCCCACTGGGTGACCCCCCAGGGGGCACCACGGCGCTACGACACCCGCTTCTTCGTGGCGGCCGCCCCGCCCGACCAGACGCCGGCGCACGACGCCGCCGAGGTCATCGACGAGACCTGGCTCTCGCCGAAGGAGGCATTGCGGCTGCACCGCGAGGGCCAGATCGACCTCATCTTCCCGACCATCCGCAACCTCCAGGCCATCGCCCGGTTCGAGCGCTCGTCCGACCTGCTCGACGCCGCAGCGGCCGCCGGCCACGTCCCCCTCATCGAACCACGCGTGGTGGTTGACGGCCGGGCCATGCGCATCCTGTTGCCGGGGGACCCCGGTTACGACGAGGCGGTGGCGGCGCGTCCGGGCTCCGGCGGTGACTTCAACGAGGCGATCCGGATCATCTCGGCCGCGGCGAACCAGGGCGACGAGGAAGGCTGAGCGCGGTGGGCACGCCACCCGGCCCGCTGCCCGACCTCGGGTCGGGCCCACCGATCGCGCCCGGGGTGCCCGTCGAGCTGGCGCCCGGCGTCGTGCGCGTGAGCGCGCCGAATCCCTCGATGATGACCGGCCCGGGCACCAATACCTACCTCGTGGGGGCCCGATCGGTGACGGTGATCGACCCGGGGCCTGCCGGTCTCCCCGCGCACACCGACGCACTGGTGGCCGCTGCCGGGGGTGCCGGTGCCATCGACCGGATCGTGGTGACCCACACCCATCCCGACCACGCACCGGGTGCGGCCGCCTTGGCGGCGGCGACCGGCGCCGAGGTGATCGGCTACGGCCCGGCCGAGGGGTTCGAGCCGGACCGCCTCGCTGCGGAGGGGAGCCGCTTCGCGGTGGGCGACGACGCCCTGCTGGCACGCCACACGCCGGGCCACGCATCGGACCACCTGTGCTGGCTGCTCGAGTCGAGCCGCCTGCTGTTCACCGGGGACCACGTGATGGAGGGCTCGACGGTGGTCATCCGGCCTCCCGACGGGGACATGGGCGACTACTTGGCCAGCCTCGAGCGCCTGGTGGACGGCTCCGAGCAGATCAGTGCCATCGCGCCGGGCCACGGCAGAGTGATCGCCGAGCCGACCGCGGCAGTGCGCGCCGTGCTGGCGCATCGCAGGGTGCGCGAGGCGCTCGTGGCAACGGTGCTGTCCGAGACGGGGCCCGCCACGCTCGAGGACCTGCTGGACCTCGTCTACGGCGACGTCGGCCCCGAGCGCACGGCGGTGGCGCGGGCATCGCTGTGGGCGCACCTGCGCCACCTCGTGGCCACCGGTGAGGCCGAGTGCGACCGGCCGATCACCGCTGAGGGGACCGACGAGGGCGGCACCTGGCGCCCGGTGCGCTGAGCCTCGGCGCGCCGATCTGGCCGGGTCGGGGTCAGCTGGACCCAGAGGTGGGCTCGAGCAGGCCCTCGGCGACGGCGCGCTCCACCCGCTCGACCAGCCGGGCGCTGCAGCCCGACGACTCGGTGCGCGGGGCCACGTCGCCCTCGATGCGCTTGGCGAGTGCCTCGAACGCCAGGGCCAGGGGCCCGGGCTCGGCCGCCACCGGTGTCCCGGCGTCGCCACAGGCCGCCATGTCGGGGTGGAGGGGAATCGAGCCGATGAGCGGGACGCCGAGCTCGTCGGCGAGGCGCGCACCGCCGCCCGACCCGAAGAGCGCATAGGTGGCGCCGTGCTCGCAGGTGAAGTCGCTCATGTTCTCGATGACGCCGGCAACCCGCAGGTAGCCGCGTCGAGCCATGTCCGCCGCTCGCGACGCCACCTTCTGGGCGGCCAGGGGCGGGGTGGTCACCACCAGCAGCTGGGTGCGCGGCAGCATGCGGGCGAGGCCCATCTGCACGTCGCCGGTCCCGGGCGGCAGGTCGATCAGCAGGTAGTCGAGCCGCCCCCAGTGCGCGTCCTCCAAGAATTGCTGCACGGCCCGGTTGAGCACGAGGCCGCGCCACATGATGGCCCGGTCCTCGCCGGCCAGGAACCCCATCGAGAGTACGCGCAGGGTTCCGGACCCGACGGCGAGTTCGAGGGGGACCATCTTGCCGGCGCGTGCTTCGATGTCGCCTTCCATGCCGAGGAGCCGGGGCACCGAGAACCCCCAGATGTCGGCGTCGAGGACACCGACCGTCAGCCCACGGGAGGCCAGGGCCACTGCCAGGTTCACCGTGACCGAGGACTTCCCGACGCCGCCCTTCCCCGATGCGATGGCCAGCACCACCGTGTCGGGGTCCACCGCGGTGGCCGGCGCGTCGTCGCGCGCCTTCCAGCGGGCGCGTGCCATGACCTCGGCGCGCGCCTCGGCGTCCATGGCGACGATGACGATCTCGACGGCGTGCACGCCGTCGAGATGCTCGAGTCGCCCGCGTACGTCACGCTCGATCTGCGAACGCAATGGGCACGCGGCGATGGTGAGGGCGACCTCGACTCGCACCCTCCCCTCGGCGTCGATGGCGATGTCGCGCACCATGCCGAGGGCCACGATGTTGTCCCCGAGCTCGGGGTCGACAACCGCTTCGAGCGCGGCGCGCAGCTCGGACTCGGCAACGGCAGATGCGCCGAGCGTTGCTGGCTCATCGGGGTTGCCCACAACTCCGCGGCCAGGTCGAAGCGGTTCGCCGGCCATGGATCCAATGCTACCGGCCGTCCGAAGCGGCCATCCGGTGGCCGTGCGCCACCGTGCGCCCCTCGCCGGTAACATGGCCGGAGCAGCCACTCACCGTGGCGGCGTGGCAGCAGGCGAGACGCTCTGGATCTGGTCCAGGGGCCAGATCCAACAATGAGGAGGCATCCGTGACGACCTTGGCGACTTCGGTCAGCATCGGCAAGAAGCCAGACCCGGTCACCCTGACCGACTTCGCGGCCACCAAGGTCGCCGAACTGCTCGCCCAGGAAGAGGGTGACGCGCTGGCGTTGCGGGTGGCGGTCAAGTCAGGCGGGTGCTCGGGCTACAGCTACGAGATGTTCTTCGACGCCGAGGTGGCTGACGACGACATCATCCGCGAGTTTTCCTCGGTGCGCGTCGTGGTCGACCCGGCCAGTGCCGAGCTGCTGACGGGCGCCACGCTCGACTACAGCGACGGCCTCAGCGACGCCGGGTTCCACATCACGAACCCGAACGCCACGCGCACCTGCGGCTGCGGCTCCTCCTTCAGCTGAGCCCCCCGCCTGCGGTCGCCCCGCAGGGGCGCCCATCGGCGACAGCCATGACCGCCTTCGAGCTCGACGGCCGCACCGTCGAGGCTCCTGAGGACTCAGCCAACCTCCTCGATGCGCTCCGAGAGCACCTCGGTTGTCACGCGGTCAAAGACGGCTGCAGCCCCCAGGGGCAGTGCGGCTGCTGCACGGTGCTGATCGACGGCGCGGCGCGGGTGTCCTGTGTCACGCCGCTGCGCCGTGTCGCCGGACGCCGGGTCCAGACCGCAGAAGGGCTCGACGACGAGCTCGCTCGCCGGTGGGCAGCGGCATTCGTCGGCACCGGTGCCAGCCAGTGCGGATTCTGCACGCCGGGCATCGTGGTGCGCCTGGCCGCGCTCGAAGGGCGCGGCCGTCCGCTCGACGAGTCCGCAGTGCGTGGCGCCCTCGGCGCCCACCTGTGCCGGTGCACCGGCTGGCAGAGCATCGTCGAGGCCGCCATGGTGGCCCTCGGGCTCGCTCCGCCTGACCTCGGTCCTCCCCGCGACCCACTGCTCGCCTCGTGGCGCGCCCAGCTCGAGGGTCCCCAATTCCAGGCCACGTCGCCCGCCGTGGTGCTCGGGGCGGCGGCCTTCGCTGAGGACACCGCACCGGGCCAGGCGCTGGTGGCGGTCCCCGACGCCGAGGGTTACGCGCTGGCGCGCACCCTCGGAGCGGCGCGCGCCGCGTCCGACAAGGTGCAGGGTCGCAACTCGACCGTGCACCCGGGCCCCCCCTTGGCACTACCCCCCGGCGAGTTCGATCTCACGTTGCGGACCTCGTGGGTCGAGCCGGCCTATTTGGAGCCCGACGCCTCCTGGTGCCTGCCCGGCGGCGTGGCCGCCTCCCCGCTGGCCAATGGGGGTGCCTTCGGTGGGAAGCGGCACTCGCCGGTCCCGGGTATGGCGCGCCGGTTGGCCGACGAGCATGGCGAGGCCGTGCGCGTGGTCTGGTCGAGGGAGGACGTCGTGCGCCACGGCCACAAGCGACCACCCGTCGCTCTCGGGCTGCGCCCGGACGGGACCGGGGTGCTGCGCGTGGCGCGTACGGCTGGCTCCGAGCTCGCCGGCTACGAAGCCGCCGTCGCGGCGGCCGCACCGGGCATCTCGGTCGAGTTCGTCGACATAGCGGGCCCACCCGTGGCCGCCGCGCTGCGCGCCGCCGGCTGGGCCGAGGCCAGTGCGGCGACCGCCGCGCTGAACGTGCGCGCCGCGGGCGGAGGCCCCGGATCGACGGTGACGGTGACGGCGCGCGGCGGGGGGGTCGCCGCCGTAGCGATCGGCGCGGACGGAGCCGTGTCGGTCGAGGTGACCGCCGGCGCTGCCCTCGACCCGGTGACACTGCGTTCCTACTGCTTGGGAGCCGTCCACCAGGCCCTCGGCTGGGTGTGGCGCGAGGGCATCGCGGTCGACGAGCGCGGCGAGGTGCTCGACCTCACCATCCGCTCCTTCGGCATACTCTCGGCGAAGGAGATGCCCGAGGTCCACGTTGCCATCGCCGCCGACGACCGCTGGCCGCGCCACGTGTCCGACGCCGTCTTCGCCGCCACGGCCGCCGCCGCCTGGCTGGCCGACGGCCTGGCACCACAGTGGCCGACTCGCCGTGGGGCCCGCACGGCTGCAAGCATGGCGGCGGCGGGCAACCGCCCCCATCTCGGAGAGGAGTGAGCATGACGCGACCGGTCGGCCCCTATTCCCCGGTTCGACGGGCCGGCGACTGGGTCATCACGTCGGGCCAGCTCGGGCTGGCTCCGGGGCCCGACGGCACACCGGCCCTCGTCGAGGGCGGGACGGCGGCCCAGCTGGGCCGCGCCCTCGCCAACCTCGCCTCGGTGCTCGCCGAGGAGGGTGCTTCGCTCGCCCACGTGGTCAAGGCCACGTTGTTCCTCGTCGACATGGATGACTTCGCAGCCGCCAACGAGGTGTGGATCGCCGCCTTCGGCGACAACCGCCCCACACGCTCGGCCGTCGGCGTCGCCGCCCTGCCGCTCGGCGCCCGGGCGGAGGTGGAGGCCTGGGCGTACGCGCCCCGCTGATGGCGAGCAAGTCCGAGACCGGGGGCGAGACGGCCCGCCGCGCTGTGCGTACCGAAGAGCTGCACGGCTGGAAGAAGGCAGTAACCCGGGTGGTGGCGCTGCTCGAGCCCGACGAGAGCCCCGCGGCGGTCGTCTATGGCACCATCACCGTCGGTGCGGTCATCGCGGCCGAAGGCACCCACGTCAACGACATCGTCACCTTGGAGCTGTCGAGCGCGGCTGTGCTCGTGCTCTACTGGCTGGCCCACTCCTACTCGGACCTTCTCGGGGCCCGGCTGGCGGACGGGACCCAGTGGTCGATGCGCGGGGCGGGCAAGGTCCTCGGCAACGAGACGGCCATCCTGCGCGGCGCCGCCCTGCCGCTCCTCGTGATCCTGGTGGCCTGGCTCCTCGGGTCCGGTGTGCCCAATGCGGCCACGGCGGGGATCTACACCTCCATCGCCATGCTGATCCTGCTCGAGATCTTCGCCGGCATCCGCATCAAGCTCACCGGCTGGGCGCTGGCCGGCCAGGCCATGGTGGGCGCGCTCTTTGGTTGCGGGATCCTCCTGGTGCGAGTCTTCGTGGCCATCTGAGCCGCCGGTTCAGTCCTCGGGGGCCGCCCCGCGACCGGGGACCCAACCGGTCTGGCCGAAGCGGTAGCCGACCGAGCGAACCGTCTGGATGAGGTGGGCGTGCTCCTCGCCGAGCTTGGCGCGCAGGCGCCGCACGTGGACGTCGACCGTGCGGGCACCGCCGTAGTACTCATAGCCCCACACCCGGCTGAGCAGCGTCTCGCGGGTGAAGACCTTGGTCGGGTGCGCGGCGAGGAAGCGCAGCAGCTCGTACTCCATGTAGGTGAGGTCGAGGACGCGCCCGGCGACCGCCGCCTGGTAGGTCTCGAGGTTGAGCTGGAGGGGACCGAATTCGATCACGTCGGGGGCGAGACCCCGGCCCGAGCGGAAGAAGAGGTGCTCGAGGCGGGCCACGAGCTCGCCGGCCACCACCGGCGCCACGCAGAAGTCGTCGAAGAGCTCGTCACGCAGCTGCAGGTCGGCGAGCTGCTCGGCTTCGACCACGAGCAGCAGCGGCGAGAGTGGCTCCTCCCTGCGGCGGAGGTGGCGGCACATGGCGAGGGCACCCCCGAGGTCGCCCGAGGCGCTGACGACGGCGCCGCCCCAGCCGTCGGCGGTCGCCCGCTGCTCCTCGGCGTCAGCCTGCTCGAGCCGGCTCACGCAGTGGGTGCGGTAGCCGGCCAGGCGCAGCGCGCTGAGCACGTCAGGCGAGATGCTCTCGGGGTAGCAGAGGAGGGGGTCCATGCCGGTTCGGTCCTAGCGGCCGGCGGCCGACGTCGAGGCGGCGCTCACAGCCGCGGCAGGTAGCGGTCGAGCTCGAACTGGGTGACCTCGGACTTGTAGGCGGCCCACTCCGCCCGCTTGTTGCGGATGAACCACTCGAAGACGTGCTCGCCGAGGGTGTCGGCCATCAGCTCCGAGCGCTCCATGACGTCGACGGCGTCGTTCAGGCTGGTGGGGAGGGGCTCGATGCCCTTGGCGGCCAGCTCGTGAGCGGAGAGCTGGAAGAGGTTGGCGTCGGCCTCGGGTGGGAGCTCGTAGTCGCGCTCGATGCCCCGCAGACCCGCCGCCAGGATGACGGCGAAGGCCAGGTAGGGGTTGCACCCCGGGTCCGGGGCTCGGTACTCGATGCGCGTCGAGTCCACCTTCGCGTGCTTGACGACCGGGACGCGCACGAGCGCCGAGCGGTTGTTCTTGGCCCAGCTGATGTGGATCGGCGCCTCGTAGCCGCTCACCAGGCGCTTGTAGGAGTTGACCCACTGGTTCGTCACCGCGGTGATCTCGCGCGCGTGGTGCAAGAGCCCGGCGATGAACTGGCGGGCCACGGTGGAGAGGCCCATGGGGTCGGCGGGGTCGTAGAAGGCGTTGCGCTCGCCCTCCCACAAGGAGAGGTGGGTGTGCAGACCCGAGCCCTGGACGCCGGCGAGCGGCTTGGGCATGAAGCTGGCGTAGACGCCCTCCTGGCGGGCCATCTCCTTCACCACCAGGCGGACCGTCATGAAGGTGTCGGCCATGGTGAGCGCATCGGTGTAGCGCAGGTCGATCTCGTGTTGGCTGGGCGCGTCCTCGTGCTGGGCGTGCTCGACCGGGATGCCCATCTCCTCGAGCGTCAGCACCGAGCGCCGGCGCAGGTCACTCGGCAGGTCGGCGACGGTGAGGTCGAAGTAGGAGCCGGCGTCGATGGGCTTGGGGACCGAGGACGAGTCCGAGTTGGAGAAGTAGAAGTACTCGACCTCGGGGGCGGCGAAGAAGGTGTAGCCGGCCCCGCGCGCCCGCTCGAGGGTACGCCGCAGGGTGTGGCGCGGGCAGCCCTCGAAGGGCGTTCCGTCGAGGTTGAACACGTCGCACACCACCCGGGCGACCGTTGCCTCCTCCATGTTCCAGGGGAGGACCTGGAACGTGCGCGCGTCGGGGCGGGCCAGGACGTCAGCCTCCTGCACCCGGCTGAAGCCGTCGATGGCCGAGCCGTCGAAGGTCATGCCCTCGGTCAGCGCGTTCTCGAGTTCGGCCGGGGTGATGTTGAAGGTCTTCGGGGTCCCGAGGACGTCGGTGAACCACAGCTGGATGAAGCGGATGCCGCGCTCTTCGACGGTGCGAAGGACATAGTCCTCTTGGGTGCTCATTGCGGGGTCCTTTGTCGCATCGAGGCGCAGGGCGCCACGTTGGGGGGTCATTCTTCCAGTTCCCCGCCACGGCGGGTAACCGAGGGCAATCGAAGAGGCCGGGCCACGAGGGACCCGGCCTCTTCGATTGCAGCATTGTGCGGCTCGGGGCCGCACCGCCTACTCGGCGGCAGCCGCCCCGCAGACGGTCTCGACCACGAGGGCGCTGACCACGTAGGGGTCCATGTTGGCGTTGGGGCGTCGGTCCTCGAGCCAGCCCTTCTTGGCCTTGGCCA